>Ga0214923_10001211_pt1 | contig 37284 bp, 33 predicted proteins | sample LL1510_MetaG_FD_177993 | JGI IMG/M metagenome (GOLD analysis project Ga0214923, IMG submission 177993) | Freshwater microbial communities from Lake Lanier, Atlanta, Georgia, United States - LL-1510 | ecosystem: Environmental > Aquatic > Freshwater > Lake | place: USA: Georgia | collected...
AGTCAATGCAGTCAAAAACATCAGCCAAGAATTCCATGCCCAAAAGGTCAGTACGGTTTGATCGACGGACCGAAACAAGCTTCTGTTGCCCACATACTTCAGCTTTCGTTTCCAAAACCACTGAAAAGTCTTCTCCTCATTGATACGCACAAATGAGGGGGCGTCCAAACAAATTCCCACGTTTTTCGGGGTTGCCGCCACATTGACAAACAAGTCATCTTCGCCTGACGGATGCTTCACATGTGCGATGAAGCCCTTGCGAAAAAAGAAAAGCCCCTTCAAGTACCCCATATTTCTGCCATCGCCCGCATAGGCGCGTCTGCGAATGGCGTGACCAAATAACCTAAGATTTTCGCGGAGGGCATCCCACTGCATGAGCGACGATTTCAGTCCAGGATAAGGCGAATATCCCAAGTAACCGAGCACAATTTCTCGTTCTTGTCCGCCATCAAACGCCATCTGCATATGCTGAATCCAGTGTTTTGATATTGGGAGTGCGTCGATGTGACCAAACAAGATACGCGCATGGGCAGATGCCTTCACGCCAAGGGCCAAGGCGAATTTTCGGTCAGTGGGATGCTTATCCTGTTCCTGAACATCTACCACGCGAAGGCTGGGATAACGTGCCTGCATGGAAATGATGACATCCTGACTCTCGTCATATGAACGATCATTGACCAGCACAATCTCATACTCAGGATATTCTTGCTCCATCCAAATGGGCAGATTTCTCAGAATTTGATCGGCTTGGTTGCGGGCATAGATGACCACTGAAACGGGTTCTGTACCCGCCTCCAAAATGTCTGGTGTTCGTCCTGTACGTCGAATCACAGCGAGCCAATAGGCCAGGTAGTAATAAACTTGAAGCAAAAAGAAACACGAGAAAACGCTGATGGCCATAAACATGATGGGCTTGGCCAATTCGGGGGAAACTTCGGGTAAGGAAAACATATTTTTGCGGGGATAAAAATAATGTAAAGGCCAACATAGTGGGGGACAAACTTATGCACACCATTGAATTCGAACTTGAACATACCGATACATCAACTCGGGCGCGTGCAGGCACCCTGCACACCGCGCACGGTGATATTCCTACGCCGATGTTTATGCCAGTTGGAACCCAGGCCACGGTGAAGGCTGTACGTCAAGAATCTTTGCGTGATGAGGTTGGGGCACGCATTATTTTGGGCAACACTTACCACCTTTATCTTCGACCAGGACGAAGTTTATTGGAATCTGCTGGCGGATTACACGCATTTATGGGATGGGACAGGCCCATCCTGACCGACAGTGGGGGTTATCAGGTATTTTCTTTGTCGGATAGACGGAAAATTCGTGAAGAAGGGGTAACATTCTCCAGTCACATTGATGGCAGCCGACATGTCTTTAGCCCCGAATCGGTGGTTGATGCCCAGCGCAGCATCGGTGCCGATATTTGTATGGCATTCGATGAATGTCCGCCCTATCCCTGTGATGAAACCTACTTGGTGCAATCGATGCACAGAACCCACCGCTGGCTCGACCGCTGTTTGGCTCGCTGGGATGAAACCGAACCCTTGTATGGCTATCCCCAGGCCCTGTTCCCAATCGTACAAGGCGGAACCATCGCGCGATTAAGAGAAGAGTCGGCCCGTTACATCGTGGAGCGAAGACCCTGTGAGGGCTACGCGATCGGCGGCCTGAGCGTGGGAGAACCGACTGACATGATGTATGAAATGTGTGGCCGTGTTTGCTCAATATTGCCATCAAATAAACCACGCTATCTCATGGGTGTAGGCACGCCAGTGAATTTATTGGAAAATATTGCTTTGGGTGTTGATCTTTTTGATTGCGTGATGCCCACGCGCAACGCCCGCAATGGCATGCTCTTCACATGGAATGGAGTAATCAACCTTAAAAACGCACGTTGGCGCGGCAATTTCGACCGATTGGATGCAGAATCTGCCTTAGCATCCGACCGAAATTACAGTTTTGCCTATATGGCCCACTTGTTTCAGACCGGAGAAATGCTGGGGCCACAACTGGCTAGTTTACATAACCTGCATTTCTACATTGACTTGGTTAGCCAAGCCAGATCGCACATTGTGAATGGAACTTTCGATGGATGGAAAAAAGTCATCATTCCCTTACTTGAACAGCGTTTATAATGGAATAATGGCCTATAAACAAATAAAAACTGAGTTAAGGCCGGTGGCGATGGCCGCTACCGATCAATGGGTTACTGCTTACTCGGGGCGACAAATTTCGCCATTCTCCAGAAAGGACAAATGGGCATCGACCATCCGCAAAACCTCAGACACCGAGCGAACCAAGAGAAAATTGTTGACCAATTGAAACTGCACGATGCCCTTCATATCAATGAAAAACAATCCCCGATAAGCAATCATTGGACCGGTAGCTGTAAGGCCGCCATGTACATCAACTTGATAATCGCCAGCCAGAACCCCATACATTTTACTGATCACCTTACTGCTGTCGGAGACCAGAGGATAGGTAACCCCCTTTATTCCACCAGAGGCAGCGTCCATCGATAACCATATCTTGTGCGCGTCTTCGGTATCGGTCGAACAGGCGACAACGGCAATGTTTCGCGCTTCGAACGCATCAAGCTTCTTTTGGAAGGCATGCATTTCAATCGGACATACCGAACTAAAATCCTTCGGATAGAAGAACAGGATTACGTGCTTTTTATCAAGATATTGCTCCAGATTAAAGGATTCAACAAGTTCGCTCCCACCAACTATGGCCTTGGCGCTGAAAGAAGGGGCCTTACGGCCAACTAAGACAGACATATTCTATTTTTTAAGATTTATAAACCAATCATATTCAATTGCGCGTGACTTCAAGTAAATGAAGTCGTAATGTTTACAGTAACTTATAAAGCGATTGCAATAAACACAATGCAAAATATATAATCCTACAATCATTTTCAGACTAAGAAACAACAAGGACGAACAAAAGTTTTGCGTATCTTTGCAACTTAATTTTTTAACCCAATGAATACAGGTACAGTAAAATTTTTCAATGAAACCAAAGGTTACGGCTTCATCAAATGTGATGAGAGTGGAACCGAGTATTTTGTTCACGCTACTGGCGTGATCGACCGAATCCGCGAGAATGATCGGGTGTCATTTTCCCTCAAGGAGGGCAAAAAAGGCATGAACGCGGTGGATGTGAAAATAAGCGCAGAGTAATCTCCGATACCGTTCACGAATTTTAGCCCCTCTTCGAGGGGCTTTTTTTTACACCTTACCTGTGTATTCTGGATGAATCATCATGACTAAGGCAAAATGTTATTTTAAGTAGCGTCAGGCAGTTCGCCCTGACGGGGGGATAAAAGTATCCATATGTCGCTGCTTTTTTTCAGGGTATATGTCTGCGATGGTGACCATGATTCCCGTCTCCTCAACAGCCCCGAAGGCCTGGTTAATGGCCGTTCCAAAGGTTCGCATACTCGACGACAAATTCATGTAGGAGTTGATGAGCGGCGGAACATTCTCTCCCAGAGAACGCAAACGACGAACAAGCACCTGATACGCGTCTTTATAGTCAGTCCCCCATTGATCTGAAGCATGATCATGGCCTCTAAACTGCGGATAGAGCTCATTCTTTGGCCAAACCAATTTGTCGGGATCAGGAAAAAAACAATTTAAGAATGACAACAAAATGTCTCTTGCACGTGGGTCATAATGTGTAAACATGGTGACCTTTCCAAACAAATAACGCAGTTGCGGACGTGTCACAAACAATGCCCCAAGTCCATCCCACAAATTGTCGAGCGAGAAAATAGATGACTTACCACCCCTTCCTGGCTGGTAATCAGGCTGCACAAATGAGCGCCCCAACTCTAAGGTATATGGCAAAAAATTGCGCTGAAATTCTTCACTAAACTCAAATAGGGTTGAAGTCGATAAACTTCTGGTGCCCTCCGCAGACAAAAGCGCTTCGGCACCCATCTTCAGGCGATAACCAGCCACAATCTCTTCATCCTCCGGATCCCAAACAATCAGTTGCTCATAGGCTTGAGGACCTTGATCATTGGAATCCAAATCCAATTCTTTTCCCGTTCCACCCCCCGCCTCCCTGAAACTCCATTCGCGTAGTCGACCAACCTCAACAAGCAAGGCCGGGCAATCTTGGCCCCGAAAGAGGTAAATGTCGCGTCCGGCTTTGTGGGTTTGACGAAGCAGTGAAGCGCGTGAAAGATCGTTGAAGAGTGCATCCCGAGTAGGACGATCAATGAGGGATTGTTCCTGCTTAGTGCTCATGGGTTCCGTAAATGAGTTTTGGATGCCTTTCATAGATCATCTGTTCGATTTGTCGTGCCCATTCTATTGGGCGTTGCCCATCAGTTAAACGTTGCCATGCAATGGGTTGATGAAAATAAATAGTAATTTCTTTATTCTTGAGCCGAAACATCTCGTCGGCCAGCAGGAACATTTCAATATTGGCTTTCAATCCCAATCGCTTTCGCCAACGGGCCAAACGCAAAAATCTATTCGAGGTGATGCCACTGATGCTCACGGGAACGATGTCCATGTGCAAGCGCGTAGACAGCTGTATGAAGGTCTTTTTCCAGGCCAAATCACGTATTCCATCTTCATAGGGTCGAGAAACATAACCGGAGGGAAATATCAACAACGATTGATCGGCTCCCACAGCCTTCTCAACCTCAGCGGTGAATTGCCGCGATTGCCTTCCAAAAGAATTCACCTTGATCATCCATGGGCGGAGTGGCTTGAGGTGGTTCAACAAATCGTTGGACAGCGATTTAAATTCAATTCCATGCCGATTCAAATGTTGCATGAGCATCAGTCCGTCCGGACCACCTAATGGGTGGTTGGCCGCATAGATACACCTCCGCGGATACGCAAATTCATGAGAAATGATTTTAGACCTCACTCCCAATCGATTCAATGCGGCATCTACAAATTCCGCAGGCTGATCATTCGAATGATCGTCCAAGAATTCATTTAATTCATCCTCATGCAGCATCTGCTTGATCAACCTCAATATGAATCGGGGCAGCAAACGATAAAGCCCAGGATTTCGGCTTTGAATGATGCCCGCGGTATCTATGAATTTTTTTTCATTCATGCGCCCCAAAAATAAAGGGATTAAACCCTCCTGCGTTTATCCGCGAAAGGAAATCCCCCCAAATAAGTAAAGCATCAGTACCCTGCTGTAACGCATGCTTTGCGGGGAAAGCAGGATCAAAGGTGTAATCACCGCGACAATATATACCCACAAATCCGGATCCTGTAGCACTACAGAGGTGATTGTTCCGGCAACCACAGATATCGCAACCCCAAAAGCATAGCTGATGTACATGGCTCCCCAAAAGAAGCCCGGTTCTACTTCATAATGCAATCCACAAACCGAACAATCCTGATGCATATCATAGGCCTTGAACCAATTCCAAGCCGGGTATTTAAACATCTTACCTGTGCGACATTGAGGGCAAAGGCATTTGCCCGCGGCTATCCAAGGGCCTAATGCTTTCTTAGGAGTTGGTTTGGAGGTATTTTTGGTTTCCATTACTCACCCAGACTTACATTTTCCCGCCGCTTACGGTAGATGTAGACCGCAGAGATGGAACCGACAGCGATAAACGGCATGGACAGCAGATACAAAATTCCTGAGTTCAATCCTTTGCCCAATCCCTTTCCGCCATCCTTTTGATTGGCTTCAACCGTAGTCTTGCACATGGGGCACTGGGCTGTGGCGACCTCGTTGCTGACGGAAAGCAAAATCATGAGGAGCAGCACCCATGAATGTCTCAACAATGCATTTTTCATATCAGAAAGGATAATAGGGTGATATCATGAGGTAAACCACTACACCAGTGGTGGTGACATACAGCCAAATGGGCATAGACCAGCGGGTGATGCGCTTGTGCGCTTCGATTTGTCCGGTCAGGCCTCTGTAAAACGACAGCAGAACCAAAGGCAAAACCACAGCCGCAAGAATAATGTGGCTGATGAGTATGGTTAAATAATAAGGTCGGAGCGGGTTTTCGATCGGAAAACGCGTTTCAACACCAAAGGCATGGAAAATGACATAGGAAATCAGGAACAGGCTCGACAAACAAAAAGCTGTGATGTTGAGGCGTTTGTGCCAGTCGATACGTCGCGCACGAATCATCCACCAACTCACGGTCAACAAAATGGTGCACGTTCCATTGATCCAAGCGTTGAACGCTGGCAATTTTTGCACCAATGCCGGAACCTCTTCATTCTTGGGCAAGTTAAACAATACCACGACGGCCACCAATACAAGGGCCGAAACCGTATAAATCAATCTCAGGGCTAGTTTCTCGTTCATTTGCTCATTAAATTAACAATTCGATCAACGCTTTCGTTTGGGTGCGGTATTGGCATATTCCGCAATCAAGGTCCGCACATCTTCCATCAAACGATCAGTTTCTTTTCTGAGAATTGTGCGATAGAATCCCCGAGCCCTGTGTTGCTTGTCGAACAAAATCGTCATTTCTTCTTGTCGCGATTGCGGGAACATGCCTTGCCAATCCGATCGATAAATGGCCACCTGGCGGTACAAAGAATCGGATAAACGAGATTGACCCATGGCCAATTCTATATTCCGCAAGGCCGAGGGTGGGGTATGCTCCGACTTGCTTCCTTCTTTTGGGTGGACTTGCATCAACCACACTAGGGGATTTTCACTGAATACGTCCCCTACCCTTCGCAATTGATCGTATCTCAGACGTGTGATATTGGAATCCCCCTCAGGAAAAAAGCTCACCACCAACACTCTGTTGGGCTGTCGGTCTGCCACACGGATGAGTGACGCGATGCTGTGGAATAAGGTGTCTTCGCGACTACCTGCTACAGCAACAGGCATAACATATCGAGGCCCAAACACAGGAAGTTTGTGGTATTTATTCTCCGCTGAATTGACATACACCAGATATATGACCACTGGCAATCCCAGCATCAAAAAGAGCAGTAGCAGCTGTCGTGCCCTGCGGCTCATCATTCCAAACCTAACATCAGCCAATAATTACTCTCATAAATAAGAGCAGCAATGACCCAGGCGATAAAAACAATTGGCAATAAAATGCTGTAAATGAGGTTAAGGCGCTCAAATTTTAAGTGCATGAAATACGCCACTATATAAAAGGCCTTCATGATGGTGAGCACCAAATACAATCCGACTTTAAAGGGTTTGGGCATGATTGTTTCGGGTATGGCCAATGCTACCACAAACTCAATGGCAGTGATTCCAGCGAGCACCCAAAATACACGCCAAATGTCTTTTACCTTGAATTCTGATGTATGTTCCTGTGACATGGAGATATGATTTTAGACGGAATTAAATCAGGTAGAACAAGGTGAAAACGAAAACCCAAACCAAGTCAACAAAGTGCCAATACAAACCTACTTTTTCGATGGTTTCGTAGGTACCTCTCCTGTCGAACACGCCGGTAGCGGTCATGATGGTGATGATGATGTTGATGACAACCCCGCTAAATACATGAAATCCGTGGAAACCGGTGATCGTGAAAAATAAGTTGGTGAAGTTGACCATGCCCGGCGTGCCGTCTGCGTTGAGGAAAGGATTACTGCCCCACCATGCTCCATCGTGGTGCAGGTGGGTCCATTCCCAGGCCTGACATCCCAGGAACATAAGTCCACCTATAATCGTGTAGATCATCCATTTTACGACCTCCTTACGTGCTCCGCGGTGGCCAGCCTCCACTGCAAGTACCATAGTCACAGAACTTGCGATAAGAATAAAGGTCATAATACCCACAAACACCAATGGAAACTTGCCATGAATCAGGGGCACTGCTGAAAAGACTTCATCGGGAACGGGCCAACTCGCAGCACTAAACCTGAGTGCTGCATAAGCCAACAGCAGCGCCGAAAAAGTGAATGCGTCTGACAAGAGGAAAAACCACATCATGAGTTTTCCGTAACTCGCTCCGAAAGGCTCTACCCCGCCACCCCATAAGCGGGCGGCAGAATTGGATTCAGAAGAAATGGTTTGGGCTGCGGACATGCGACAATTTTAAAAAATCAATTGAAAAAAAACATACAGGTAAATCCAAAGAACGCCCAAAAAATGCCAATAAAGCGTGCCAAGACGAATAGAGAGCATGTTTTTGGAATGAACCTTATATTGAAAAACCTGCGCAAATATAACGAAGAGAACGACTACTGCGCTCAGCATATGTAGTCCGTGTAGGCCAGTGATGACATACAAGAACGAAGTTGAAGGATTACCAACAAGATACAAGCCCACGCTCACCATTTGCTGAAATGCCACCCATTGCGAGAACAAAAACAACAAACCCAGAAACAGCGTCAATACCAGACCTAATTTCAGTTTTCCGAGTTCATCTCGTCGCGCTTGGACAAGCGACCATTGAAGGCTGATGCTGCTCAACAAAACGAATGCCGTTGACCACCAAAATGCGGACGGCAAAACATATTCCAGCCAATTTCCATCGGCCCTGCGTACAATTACAGCAGAGGTCAGCCCAGCGAATATCATAAACACACTGACCAAAAACGCCCATAACAGAAATTCCTTCGCGTGCAGTTTGTTTTTCTTACGTACCGGACCAGTAGTCCGTGATAGTGTTGCATCCATATGCTACAAGTTAAAAAGAAAATGCACCAGTGGCATGACTTAAATTTTAAAAAGCCAATGACCCAACTGCATGACTGGTAAATAAACAAAACTGGCCAGCATGAGTTTGCGCGCCTGCATCATTTGCTGTTGTTGAACCAACTTCCAGCAAGGATACAAGAATGCCACGGCCATAATCACCGATAGAACTGCGAATCCGTATGGTGTGTACCCCAAGAATGCAGGAGCGATACCGACAGGAATTAAAAAAAGAGTAATAAATAGAATGTACCGGGCTACAAAAATCCCTGGATCGCCACCACCGGGAAGTAGACGAAATCCAGCTCTGGTATAGTCCTCATGAAGCACCCATGCAATGGACCAAAAGTGGGGGAACTGCCAAATGAATTGAACCAAAAATAAAATTCCTGCTTCAAAATTCAGGTGCCCATTGAAAGCGGAATACCCAATAAGCACAGGTAAAGCACCGGGAAACGCACCAATAAATACGGCAACAGGACTCACTCGCTTCATGGGGGTGTATACAAAGCCGTAACTGAGCATCGCCATGATGGACAATATGGTGGTGAGCACATGCGTAGAATAATAAATCAGTCCAATACCCACAACTGCTGTGCACCATGCAACCAACACCGCTTCGCCTGTCTTCATCCGCCCGTCAGGCATCGGTCGTTTCCGGGTTCTATGCATCAGCCGGTCGCTCTCGCGCTCCAAAATTTGATTGATGCCATTGGAGGCACCCACAATAAAAAATCCTCCCAGTGTTAGACCCATTAAGGTTTGCCAATCCCATGCAGAACCTGCGGCGATTAAATACCCCAATGCTGAACTGAAGACCACCAGGCTGGCCAATCGGAGCTTTAAGAATTGTGCATAATCGCGCAATTTATCCATGAAAAGGGGTTTGAATGGATTCCGATTCACCTATAACAGAACTAGTTGGACTGGAGACAATGTTGAGTAAGTTCCTGTAGCGCTGCTCCAATTTGATGGAGAGGGCCATGGTGAACGAAAAGGAAAGAGAACCCAAAAGGATGTGTAAAGCACGCGGTATAGCAGGCAGACCAAGTCGTGAAAGGAGTCCACCTGTCAAAACCTGCAGACCCATTAGCACCAGAACACATAAGGCCAAAGATCGAATCGCTCCCGGCCCCAAATTTCGATCAATTGAATAGTACAGATAAATAGTGGCCATCAAAACCACCATCCAGAAATTACGGTGCCATTCAAAAGCTGACCCCAAGGAACGGAAAAGTACAGCAGTGTTCAATTCATTGGCTCCATTCAATCGCATCCACTCATCGACCTGCTCGCGCACCTGTGTCCCCAAAACAATCTGAACCAGCATCAATGCCAATACCGTCCAAGATTGCCAACGCATGGATAATAAGCTTGAAGGTGGCTCCAGATTTGTGTTTTCCCTCATACGATTGGGCGAAACAGCATAACGCGCCAGCAATATAAACGCCACCACAGCCAATGCCAATACAAAATGGAGGGTCACAACACCGTGTCGGAGGTGTGTCCTTACGACCCATGCGCCAACACCTCCTTGTACTACCACGAGCAGCAGCGCCAAAATTGACCAAACCACCACTGCCCTATTTCTACGCCAGTAGCTACGAAACGCCAAAATCATGTGAAGAAGAACGGCAAATCCAGTCAGCGCCCCTAATAATCGATTCAGATACTCCGTCCAAGTTTTGACCGCATTAAAACGAATATCGGCATAACCCCGATCAGCATAAATATGCTGATAATTCTGGGGCAGTTCACTTTCGTGTAGGGGCGGTATCCATAAACCGAAACAACGCGGCCAATCGGGGCAACCCATTCCCGAACCAGAACTTCTCACAATGCCTCCCGCCAGAATCAGCAAGCCGAGCAATACCAATACAACGGTATTTGACCGGATAAAAATCTCGCCTTCTTCACGGTTAGAGCGCCGGTCGGATGCTTGGCTCATACCGAAACAGAACTAATTAGGCCTTTCTGAATCCCAATGCCTGCAACAAGCGGCTGAACAGCAAGGTCTCAGTTGGCACAGCTTCTTTTTCGGCATGGTGTGGGACAGGCTGTACCGAGGGTTTGCGCAATTCTTCAGGCAAGTCGTCGTCTTTCACCGTCTGGGGTATGAAGTCCTCTGTGGCACCTGGCCGACTGTAATCGTATGGCCAGCGGTGCACATGAGGAATCTCCCCTGGCCAGTTGCCATGTAAATGCTCAACCGGTGCAGTCCACTCGAGTGTATTCGAATTCCAAGGATTCATAGGCGCCTTTTTACCCATGCGCATGCTGCTAAAGAAATTCCAGATAAATATCAATTGAGCAGCACTACCCAATATGGCTGAAATAGATATGAATCGATTCAGATCCATCCATTCCGCCATATATTCAAAACCCGTGAAGTTATAGTAACGTCGTGGCACACCATCGATTCCCATGAAGTGCATCGGGAAAAACACCATATAAACAGCAGCGAAGGTCAACCAAAAATGCAGGTAGCCCAGCTTCTCGTTCATCATGCGGCCAAACATTCTCGGATACCAATGATAAACGCCAGCCAGCATCCCGAAAAGTGAGGCCGAACCCATGACCAAGTGGAAGTGAGCCACAACAAAATAAGTGTCATGTAAATTAATGTCCAGAGCCGCATTACCGAGATAAATACCTGTGAGTCCACCTGAAATAAATAACGACACCAACCCAATAGCAAACAACATCCCTGGAGTAAAACGAATGTTTCCCTTCCATAATGTGGCAAGGTAGTTAAAGGTTTTTACCGCTGAAGGGACGGCAATAACCAGGGTAAGAATCATAAACACATTACCCAGGAAAGGATTCATGCCGGTCACAAACATGTGGTGACCCCATACAATAAATGAGAGGAATGAAATTCCGAGCAGTGAACCAACCATGGCGCGGTAACCAAAAATAGGCTTACGGGCATTGGTAGCAATAACCTCAGAGGTGATGCCAAGAGCGGGCATGAGCACGATATACACCTCAGGATGTCCGAGAAACCAAAACAAGTGCTGGAATAGGATGGGTGAACCGCCTGTACGGTTCAGCGTTTCACCAGCAATGAAAATTTCGCTGAGATAGAAGCTGGTTCCAAAACTACGGTCAAATATGAGAAGCACTGCTGCAGAAAGCAAAACAGGGAAGGAAAGTACACCGAGGATGGCGGTAGTGAAAAAAGACCAAACAGTTAGGGGCATGCGTGTCATGGTCATACCCGGTGTGCGCAGATTTAAGATGGTTGTGATGTAGTTTAAAGCCGCCATTAAAGAAGAAGCAATAAACAATGTCATGCTGATTAACCAAAGTGTCATTCCCAATCCAGAACCGGGCATGGCTTGGGGAAGTGCTGAAAGAGGAGGATAAATGGTCCATCCCGCAGCAGCAGGACCACTCTCGATGAACAGAGAGAGGAGCATGATGACGGTCGACAAAAAGAAAATCCAATAACTCAACATATTAAGAAATGGCGACGCCATATCTCGCGCACCAATCTGAAGCGGAATTAAGAGATTTGAAAATGTGCCGCTAAGACCGGCGGTGAGAACGAAAAACACCATAATGGTTCCGTGCATGGTCACCAGAGCGAGGTAAAAACTAGGGTCCAGACGGCCACCCTTAGCCCAATCGCCTAAAATAGACTCAAGCCATGGGAATGTGTCCTCTGGCCACCCCAATTGAAGTCGGAACAACAAGGACAACAAGGCTGCCACTACGGCCATAAACATTCCGGTAAGCAAATATTGCTTGCCGATCATTTTGTGGTCTTGTGAAAAAATGTATTTTGTTATGAACGTCTCCTTGTGGTGACCGTGGTCATGCCCATGGTCGTGTCCGTGGGCAGTTGAGGCAGATGGGTTGCTGTGCGACATGATACGATGTTGGCTGAGTTAAGGTAACAAAATGGATGCTGTTTGAGTTTCGGGCTTCTTAAAATAAGTTCGTTGCTTGGCCAACCATTGGTCGTATTCCTTTCGGGTAACCACAACAAACTTCATTCGCATATTGAAATGCGCTGCACCACAAATCTTGTTGCAAGCGAGCACATAATTGAAATTATAGTTATTGATTTTCTCACGCATCTCCTCCGTGGTGATGGTTGGGGTAAACACAAATTGTGTGGGCATACCCGGAACCACATTCATTTGAACGCGAAAATGCGGCAAGTATGCAGAGTGAATGACATCCCGCGCCCTCAATCGAAGTACAACGGGCTCGCCTACAGGGAGGTAAACCTCAGGCACAAGTAGATCATCCTGACCTTCCTTACTCTCTGGATCGATGCCCATAGAATTGGTAGCGCCAATTAAACGGTAGTCGTGCCGACCCAGGACACCGTCTGAACCTGGCAGCCTTGCCTGCCAACCAAACTGATAGGCAAACAATTCGATTTCGTGTGCATCTGTACCGGGTTCGCTTTGGGTAATCTCCCGCCAAACTTTTGTACCGTAAAGAACAAGAATGGTTAATACAATGGCAGGCACCACAGTCCAAGCAAACTCGAGTCGATCGTTGTGTGCATAATGAAGCGCCTTACTTTCAGGACCCTTCCTTCTGTACATCCACGGATATACAAAAAGCAAAATGTGCGTGATGACAAATACCACAAACGTAATCCAAAAGGTGATGGCCAGCATTTGGTCCAAAACTACCCCATGTTCAGATGCGGCTACAGGTAGTGTATGGCGCATAAAGCGGGCAAATTGCACAGCCACCAAAGCCATGCCTACCACCAAGAACACAATGAACAGACCGGCATTAATGGTATTCCAATGAAACAAGCGAATTCCGCGTAGTCGGTATTGGGCCGATAATAAGCGACCCGCAAACAGCAACAATGCACCAAATACAATCAAAGCCAAAACCATCAGCGCTGATTCACCGCGCGTTGCCCCGCCACCCCCATTCGCGGAAGCAGCAGCCGTACCACCATCCGCAGCCTTTGGCTTGTTGGCCAATGCTTTCTCCTCCTCTTTGATATAAGCCAATACCGATTTGATTTCTTCATCCGACCAATCATAGGCCGGCATAGCCGTTTTATTGTATTGATTATATAAATCAACGGCATACTGATCACCTGAAGCGATCACTGCAGCAGAATTGCGGATCCACTTCAGCAACCAAGCCTCATCTCGCCGTTTGTCGATACCACCCAAGGCTGGACCAACCAACACCTGATCAATTTTGTGGCAGGAAGCGCAATTGTTTGCATACAACTCCTGACCCGACGGCTGGGCGTGAATGTTGGTCGGAGTGATTCCGACAAACAATGCAAACAGCAATATAATAAAAGAACGTATCATGGGGATATAATACCGCTTCGGTTTCATGCGTTTGGGCTATTTAAGTAGGAAAAAACGAAGGTAAAACGCGATGCAAATATACTTCAGAGGCGCCATCAATCAGCCCAAAAAAACCCTTGTACATGTAAAAAATGACTAATTACCCGGGTCCAATGCGCGGTTAACCCGAAAACGAAGCACATCAAAATGGCCCTTCAATGCTAAGGGCTCTTGATCACTCTGGCGGGCGAGGTCTTTTCGGAGGCGAATCAGCTCAGCCAATGCGGCGGTCCTGGCCAATTGCCCGTAACGGGGCCCATCCATTCTTCCTGTTGCCCCCGTGGGACGGGCAACATCAACCAGCATCATCAAATATTCCATCTGTAGATTTTGTCGAAATGTACTGACGCGAAACGCTTCATCCCGGAAAATGGACTTGCTTAACCTGGCCAAAACATCAGTGCCTCCCCATTCATTCCCATAGACTCTGCTATCTTCCAAACGTTGCATCGTCGTTGGATGAAGAATATGATCGAGTGCCGCCCTTTGGATCATCCAAACCCGTTGATGAATTTTTGGATCCTCCGTTTGAGAAAAGAAATTAAATCCTCGGCGCTGTATTTGCAGGTACGCATACAAGGTGTCGGTTTGCTGAAAAGCCGATGGCCCCAAGATTTGGGCGCAAATGATGTCGAGAGCCCTTTTTTGGTCGGCGATGGGTACAGGATTAATAGGACGTACAGCACCCTCCTGACCAACATAGGCACGATCAATATAAACTCCGCCAATGTATCGACTCAGCACCGAGGCGGCCGTTGCCATTTCAGTCGTTAATATGGAATATGCCTGAACCAATTTTTGGTGTGATGCCCCAGATTCACGTTGCTTCTGAAGAAGTCCATTGGCTAAATGTTTGACGAGCGTTACACGATCGGCTGCATATTGAATGGCATCTGAGCTCAGATCCCCCACATTCACCCGTGGATCGATTCCCTTGCCTGGCGAACGCATATCATCAGCATCGTTACCAAACGCCAATTCAGGTCTCGTACTCTTGGCAGCGATAGCCAAGAGTCGATTTGATTCCGCTGCTGCGTCGGGAAGCGCGGTTGAATAGCCATATTCGATGGCCCACAGGTCATACGGCCCGGGTCTGGTGGTGAAATACTGTCCCTGTTTGATTGTATCGATATGCAGATTCACAGCCGGGTAATCCATCACCGATCCCAGCAAGCCCATAGCACGGGTACGCTCTGCGTTGTGGAGGTCGGATGGCGCGTGAAGCTGACTGGCGCGCATATTGTGGTTGAGGCCTAGGGTGTGCCCCAATTCATGCATCACCAAATAATATAATGATTCCTCCAAATACTGTTGTTTTCGCGCTGAATTTCCACCCAAGCCTTCAATGGCTTGCCATCCCAACAGGATCTGTTGGTGAAGTGACCTACCAAAATCACATCCAACGGGTCGACCATCAGTAGATAGATGCTGCAGGTCTCCGGTGCATGATGGATGCTCATGCTCAGAACCCTCCAGATTGGATTGGCCGAACAAATCAGATTGCTTGAGTCTATTTAATACAAAGATCTGCTCGAGCATGATATCGGCCCCAAGGATTTGTCCGGTCCTGGGATCAACAAAGCTCGGTCCGTAGCCTCCAAAGGGCGGAAATGGAGAGGATGTCCACCTGAGTACATTGTAGCGCAGGTCTCCCGCATCCCAGTCTGCTGTATCAGGCTGCTCCCTAATGTCTAATGCATTCTTAAAGCCTGCCTGCTCAAATGCCAAATTCCACTGAAGTGCGGCTTTCCGTATGATGGGCCTGTATTCATTGGGTGTGGTATTTTCGATCCACCAAACAATAGGGGTGACTGGTTCACTGATTTTTTGATCGGGATTCTTCTTCACCAAATGCCACCGGTTAATGAAATCTCGGTAATTCACTGTCTCTGTTGATGTCATATCATCGAACTGAGTGTGAAAATATCCAATCCGGGGGTCATCACGCCTTGGCTCATAGCCTCCCGATGGCACCTCCAGAAAGGTATGTTGTAGCCTTACAGCAACCGAACGCCCATCAGCTACATCCGCACCAACTGTGGATGTGCCTGCGTTATCATAAACCAATTCAACCACCACATCGGTGTTTTGCGGATAGTTTCGAATGGAAAGGACGCGTGACTTCCCTTTATTTAGGGAGCCTAAAACACCTTGTGGCGCACCTTCGGTTCGCGGCGGTCTCACCCGATCTAGTTTTTCATCGACATATAAATTACCCGCTTCAATTAGGTACCGCCGGGCGCTGTCGTCGCGCGCCACAATCTTTTCAGATAAAAGAAGGGCGTGACTAATATTCGCATCTGAACTTCGGCTTAATGGATGAGATGGGTCGAAATAATACCGATTATTGAGTAGTTCAAAATCAATCCGGTCAAAATACTTCCGCAATCGAATCAACTCATTATAGCGAAAGGAACCTCGGTTCATGCCAGCCCCAACCGGACCATTCTCAGCATAACTCCAATAGATGTATTCGCGCTCAAGTTGGTCGCCTTTCACCAGCAAATACACCTTTCCATCGGTGGTATCTTGATAGAGTGTGAAAAGCCCTTCAAATTTCCGACATGCTTTGATTTTATCTTCAATGCCCTTGTCCTTCCTTTTGGTGGAGTCGACCGAAGTTCTTGCAGGTTCGGGCATTTTCCGATCCTTATTGCGTTTGGATTGCGCCGCAACATCGCTCCAGGCCAATAAACCAAAAAACAATGAACAACATAATACGACAATGAGTTGGGTCAAAAGGGTATCATCACCCTTAAATTTGTATCGCGATGACATGGGAAGGCAGTACATTTTGGTTGTTTTAAATTGCAAAACAAGGGTTTCGCACGGAAATTCCTATCAGAATTTTTGGAATTGGCAGGATACGATTTGAATGATGAGTCACGAGTGTATTGATCCACCCAAGCCTACCCGATGCGCTGACCGTCCAATTGACCCAATGGCCTTAGCTCATTTAAAAAAAACAGAAAACCTACCCAGCGAGTGCAGCTGCGCCTCCCACAATTTCTGTGATCTCCGTGGTGATGGCCGCCTGTCGTGCCCGGTTATACTGCAGTTTCAATCCCTTCAACAATTCACCCGCATTCTCGGTGGCCTTGTCCATTGATGTCATCCGTGCCCCATGCTCTGAGGCGTTTGTATCCAAAATAGCACGATGGAGGGAAAGGCGTAAATAAGCTGGAATCAATTCGGCAATGATTTGGGACGCATTCGGCTCTAGAATATAATCGGTGTTCGATTGAAGAGAACCCGATTTTTCGGCCTCTTGCACCATAGGCAAAAAGTTATGGGTTCGGTAATATTGAACAACAGGATTTTTGAATTCACTATAAACAAGCTGAACAGAATCATAGGTGCCCACAAGAAAATCATTCATCAGGGCCGAACCCAGTGCAGAAGATTGATCAAAAGAAGGATGGCTCATGAGTCCAACAAATCGATCATCGATACGATGTCCCGATTTACGGAAAAAATCCAATCCTTTTTTACCAACAGGGATCACCGTACAGATTCCCTTACCGCCTGTCTGATCGTGAAAGTTTTGGATCAGCCTCCTCGCAGTTTTGATGAGGTTGGCATTGAAACCACCGCACAAACCTTTGTCGCTCGTAATCACCACAACGGCCAAGTGTTGGACGGGACGAACAGTGGCCAATGGAAGTTCAATTTCACCCTCCAAACTTGCGTTTAGGTTATCGATGACGGCCGACAACTTAAGTGTATAAGGACGCAATTGTTGAATAGCGGTTTGTGCACGCCTCAACTTACTTGCAGACACCATTTTCATGGCCTTGGTAATCTGCTGGGTGGAGATTACCGAACCAATCCGTACACGAACTTCCTTGAGATTGGGCATGCTATCGCTTATTTTTCGATGAACTGTGACTTCAGGTCTTTCGCTACTTTTTCAAGTACTGCCGTCAGCGTATCATCATATTTCCCTGCTCTGAGCGCATCCAAAGTCTCTTGATGGGCGCCGCGCATGAGGTCAAGAAATTTAGATTCAAATTCCTTTACCCTGTTCATCGGAACATCCATCAATATACCCTTGGTACCAAGATACAGGATGGCAATCTGTTCTTCGACCTTGAATGGCGCGTATTGAGCCTGCTTGAGAATTTCAACATTTCGCGATCCCTTGTCGAGAACGGCTTTCGTGGCCGCGTCGAGGTCGGAACCGAATTTAGCAAATGCTTCCAACTCCCTGTATTGGGCTTGATCGAGTTTGAGTGTGCCCGCCACCTTCTTCATGGACTTAATTTGGGCGTTACCTCCCACACGCGATACGGATATACCCACGTTGATGGCGGGACGAACGCCGGCGTTGAAGAGGTTTGACTCAAGGAATATTTGTCCGTCCGTAATTGATATTACATTGGTTGGAATATACGCTGAGACATCACCCGCCTGCGTTTCGATAATCGGGAGGGCAGTGAGTGATCCTCCTCCTTTGGTCCGGCCCTTTAAAGATGCAGGCAGATCATTCATTCCAGCGATAATGTCATCGTTGTAGTTGAGCTTACAAGCCCGCTCGAGCAGGCGACTGTGGAGGTAAAACACGTCGCCTGGGTAGGCCTCGCGCCCTGGGGGACGACGGAGCAATAATGAAACTTCACGATAGGCCACCGCCTGTTTCGATAAGTCGTCGTAGATGATGAGGGCTGGGCGACCTGTATCTCTAAAATATTCACCCACTGCGGCGCCGGCCATGGGGGCGTAGAATTGAAGCGGCGCGGGATCCGATGCGAAGGCCGCTACAATCACGGTGTACGCCAATGCACCCTTTTCCTCTAATATTTTGGCGATTTGCGCCACATTAGAGGCCTTTTGTCCGACTGCCACATAAATACAAAATACGGGTTTACCCGCATCATAAAATTCTTTTTGGTTGATGATGGTATCAATAGCAATCGCGGTTTTGCCGGTTTGGCGGTCACCAATAATGAGCTCACGCTGACCGCGCCCAACAGGAATCATCGCATCAATGGCCTTGATACCAGTTTGCATCGGTTCATGAACGGGCTGTCTGAAGATGACACCGGGTGCTTTTCTTTCGATGGGCATTTCAAAGAGTTCACCTTCTATAGCTCCCCGACCATCGATGGGTTGACCCAAAGTATTTACAACCCGACCCAACATACCCTCGCCTACTTGAATAGAAGCAATGAGTCCGGTTCTGCGTGCCGTATCACCCTCTTTAATTCCCTCGGCAGATCCCAACAGTACCACCCCCACGTTATCTTCCTCGAGGTTCAACACTACTCCGCGAACACCATGATCGAATTCGACAAGTTCACCAGATTGCACGCGTGTGAGTCCATACAAACGGGCAATACCATCGCCCACCTGAACTACCGTGCCGACTTCCTCCAGCTCACTGGCTGATTTGTAACCTGATAATTGCTCTTTGAGAATTGCTGAAATCTCATCTGGCTTGATCTGTGCCATGGCTTAATATTTTTTGATGTAGGGATTGTCGGAAAATAACTGTTTGATTTCTTGAAGAGAACGGGCAACCGATCGCTCGTAGCGTTTATCCTCCACCTGTATGACAAAACCGGCCATCAGGCTGGCATTGATGCTGGTGGATAGATCAACGGCCATGCCCGTCTGTTGGGCCAAGATTCCGGTGACTTCCTCAACCAGACTCTGCGGCCAAGGCACTGCTGTTTCAAGTCGTGCCCGAACGATGCCTTTATGAACCCGGTACATTCGTGAAAAACTCTGTACCATGCCAGGGATAACACTTTCCCGTCTCTTCTTGATGACCAAGCGGATGAATCCAGATGTAAGGGGATCGGCTTGTCCAGTAAAAAGTGCATCAACCACAGCAATTTTAGATTCCGGCCTGGTCACTGGACTACGAAACATGACCAACAATTCTCGGCTGTTCGTGATGGCCAAGCCCAGTTGCTCCATATCGCGAAAAACCGACTCGAGCTTGTTTTGCTCGATGGCCAAACGCATCAGAGAGGCAGCGTAACGGTGGGCAACCCGAATATCAGCCATTGAAGTACTTAGTTGAGTTTAATTTTATCCAATTCACCCCGAACGAACTCTTCTTGACGCGCCTGATCTGCGAAATGGTTGCCCAGCACCTTTTCGGCTACATCAATGGCCAACTTAGCCGCCATATTTCTAACCTCGGTAACTGCGGCCATGCGCTCATGGTGAATGGCCTCCCGCGCGGTTTCGAGAATACGGGACGCTTCTTCTGTCGCTTTATTTTTGGCTTCAGAAACGATAAAATCCCGTGTTTTTGCCGCATCAGCTAGGATTTGGTCGCGCTCATCCTTAATGTCGGCCAATAATTTTTCACGCTCACTGGACAAGCTGCCTACTTCTTTTCGTGCATTCTCTGCATCAGTAAGCGCTTGAGCAATCTTTTGGTCGCGATCCTCTACTGCTTCTAATATTGGCTTCCAGGCATATTTCCGAAGAACAAACATCAGGATCAGAAAGGACAAAGATGTCCAAACGACGAGACCTAAGTTGGGTTGTATGAGCTCTTTCATGAGAATATTGAATAATGGCGCTGGTTCTGGTCAGCAATTGGCCAGAACAAAACCAATATGTGAAAGATTTATTAACCAGCGACCAACAGCGACACAACCACTGCGAAAAGTGCAGCACCTTCTACAAGGGCAGCGGCAATGATCATGACTGTTTGAATTTTACCAGCTGCTTCAGGTTGCCGAGCGATGGCTTCAAGCGCAGATGCACCGATACGACCGATACCGATACCAGCACCCAATACGGCCAGTCCGGCTCCAATTGCAGCAATTCCAGGAATTGTTGTCATTTTTTAAAAATTTAGTTGAGTGAATTAATTTTAGAGTTAGTGATGAGCGTTCGTTTCTGGTTGTTCCAAAGCCAGACCTATAAATAAGGCAGAAAGAAGCGTAAATACATAGGCCTGCAAGGCGGCAACCAATAATTCAATACATGAAATAAATAAAACAAACCCGAGCGAAACAGGGGCCATCGCTAGGCTTTTAAATACAAAAATGAGGGAAATGAGACTCAGAATAATGATGTGTCCGGCTGTTATGTTGGCAAACAGACGAATCATCAGCGCAATAGGCTTGGCGACCACCCCAACCATTTCAACAGGAATCATGATGGGATATAACCATAAAGGTACATGCGGCGTGAATACGTGACCCCAGTAGGTTTTGGTGCCACTGAAATTGGTAATCAGTAGGGTGAAAAACGCTAGTGTAGCCGTCACACTGATATTTCCCGTGAAGTTTGCACCGGTAGGAATCAAGCCCAGAAGGTTATTGATCCAAATGAAAAAGAACGCTGTAAGCAGGTAGGGCATGTACTTTTTGTACTGATGCCCAATATTCGGAATAGCAATATCGTCACGAACAAATAAAACCAGTGGCTCAACCACTTTGGCTATGCCATGTGGCCGCCCATTTGACGCATCATAAGATTTTGCACCTCTGGTAAAAATGATCAGCAGAAGTACCACAGCCAGCAGCATAGATGCTACGTTCTTGGTAATCGAAAAATCCAACACCGAATGACCGTTGGTATCTGTAATATGACCGTGTTCATCCATTTGGTATGAACGACTGCCTCGTTGCACCAATGCATGCCCATGCTCAAAGGCATTGGACATGAAGACGTCCAATTGACCCTCAGAGAGCAAGATAATGGGCAATGGGATAGAAACTGGATGAATTTGTCCGTCAGCACCCTTCTTGTCGAACAAATGCCAGTCGTGGTTATCCAGGACGTGATGAAGAATGATGCCAATGGCATCAAATTCTTCGGCTTCAATCTGGCCTGCATCTGGCTCCTTGGGTCTTTCTGAAGCCAAAACGGAACCAAAAAGTAACAGGAATGCACAAAAAACAATAGAAAATCTATAGACAAACACAGAACCCATCAGCTGACTGGATGGCACAAAACTGTTTGTTTTAGGTGCAAAGGGCATTTAAGAGATTTTCGAAATCGACCGCAAGATAGAAAAAATACCAACGAAAAGCACAACAAGAAAAACGAAAAAAAACAACAATAAAGGTAATGCATATTCAGGGGTTAGACCTCCCCATTTGAACAGCAACACAATCAGACTGAGAAGGCTGAATAAAAAATGAAAACCAATGAACACCAGCGAGAACAAAACTTTGGTTCGGTTGAAAAAATCTGGCCAGTACTGGCGAATGGGATATATGGAAAGAAAAATGAAAGCCACCGGCAAGGCCTGGGCCAATAAAAGCAGATAGTATACAGCTCGGTTTATTGGAAAAAGGTGTCGGAAGGTGACTTCAATTCCGAAAACAGCGCAGAATAAAACCAATAAAAACGTCAGCCAAAAAATTCTATCCGGATTCCAAAATCGCTTACCATCTGGAGGAATCGACGTTGGTTTTACGGGATGCTTGGCATGAGACGCTGCGTGGTCGCTCATAGAATGGATCAAAGACCGCATAACCCATACGACAGCCAAAATAGTGGTGAGCGCTGCACTATAGGGTCGATCGGTGTTCAACCAACGATCGATGGCTGAACCAACCCAGGCTGCTATTAAGAAAACTACAGCCCACTGCAGACTGAGACTTGAATACTTCGCCCAAACCCGGGCTGGTTGACGCGTGTTGCTTTTAGGTTCGTTGGTGGAATCCATTACCCCAAATGCGCGCCCAAATACAGTCTGAAACAGCGATCAGGCCTCACGAACTGTTCGCAATTTTTCAATACCGGCAGGTTGCATGCTGCACGCACCAGAGAATTGTGCGCCCTCCTCGACAATGAGTCGCGAAGTTTTAATGTCGCCGTTGATGCGACAATGTGCCCTGAGGGTCAAAGATTCCGCCGCCTCTACATTGCCCTGTATATGACCACCTACATCGGCGAACTGGCAAATGACATTTCCTGTTACCTTACTTTTCGAGCCCAGTGCAACCCGACCGGTTGAATGTATGTTGCCACGGAGCTCACCATCAATTCTGACGTCGCCTTTGGCATTTAAATCGCCTTGAATTGAGGAGCCTTCAACCAAAAGATTTAAATTCTGTCCGGCCTGAACAATATTTTTTATTGGATTTATCATTGGCGTCAATCATTAATGGGTGAGAATATGCTTTTTAAAGCAGGAGAATTTAGTGTGAACGAGAGAATCAGGGGTGAAAGGAAAAGAAAAAGCAATGCGGCAAAATAGAAAAAAAATCTCAATATTGAAGAAAAGATGCTGGATTGAGGGCGCTGCCGTCCTGCCACAACTGTACCGAAATCGTTTGGGGCTCACCGGCTTGGTTATTGACTTTAGCAGGCCTCCCTGCCAAACCGAGTACGTCCCCAGCCTTGACTGATTCCCCCGAACGCCTCAAAGTTTTGCGCAATTTCTGATAGCTGCTCAAGGCATTGCCGGAATGCTGGACAACCACAACATACTGATCAGACAGCGAATATCCCTGAAAAATTATCCGTCCGTCGAGCATAGAGTGCACCGGCTGCTCACCAGACACAGCGATTTCGAGTCCCGCGGAGGGATTGGCCGGACTAAACGGCCGGTGTATACGGCCATTCACGGGTTCGAATAGGCTTTGCCCGAAAAATCTAATTTGTCCGCTTACATCCGACAATCGTGCATCATTGAAATCCTGCTCAATCCATTGTCGCAGTAAAGAATCTGCAGTGCTTCTGGCGAAGATGTTGGCGGCTTGAGACATCAGTATCGTATCAGAACGGGATGGTTTACTCGAAGTATCAATAGGTACTTGCCCCGCAACAACTTGTGAAAAACCCATCCAACGGGCTTCTGCCCCGGCCATGGACCGTTCCAGTGAGTCGACTGTTTCCAGCAATCGTAACATTTTTAGGCGCTGGCCTGTATCGGCATATCCAGGGATGTACTCCCGCAAGGGAGTAAATACTATGAGTGAGGTGATCAGCAGCGTAAACCCGATGATGGCCGTACTGAGAATGGCAAACAGATTGAAACGTGATAAGCTCACCGAAGCCTGCTCCTCAAAAGACCCATCGTCGAGCACCACCAACCGGTAGCGCGTGCTCCACTTTTTTATCCACTGCTTGAGCCTAGGCATAAGTGACAAAAATAGCACCAAATTATCAGCAAATCGACAATGAACAGGGTGGTTACTTTGAAAATATCCCTACATTTGAGGTTTGGATACTTTTATATAACCTAATGAAGACAGCTTTTACCCGATTTTTTGTTTTAATGGCCTTCATGATCGTTTCGCTTTCAGCACACGCTCAAAATTGTCCGGCAGGTCAGACCCGCATAACAGTGGCCCTAACGCCTGATAATTATCCTGGTGAAACATCATGGATCCTCCAGAACCAGTTGGGTGATACTTTGATGCAAAGAACCACCGTGGTGGGCGGCCAAGTGAATCGCGATTCTTTATGTGTGGCCGCCGGTACATGCATTTACTTCACAATTTTGGATAGCTATGGTGACGGCATTTGTTGCGCGGATGGGAATGGATCTTATCAATTATTGGTGAACGGTGTGGTACAGGCCAGTGGCGGACAGTTTGGACGCTACGAAACCAAAACCGTGAATTGCGGTAGTAGTCAGTCCTGCCAACAGGCTTTGGTGGTGAATACAGGCAGTTATGTCGCTCCTGTTCGCAACAGTTGGTACAGCTTCAAACCCGACAGCTTGGGCGCTTATAGCATAAGTACATGTGGGGCACCCACAGCTTGGGACACCCGCATCTGGGTGTATAACAACTGCAGCATCCCTCAGTTGGTGATGGACAACACCGGGACGATCCTCTACAACGACACAAACGCCCTTTGCGGCCAAAGGGCCCGAGTACAGGCCTATATGGACACTTCGATCACCTATATCATTCGCATCGGTGGTGAGTATGCGCCTGGCCCTATTCCGTTCAACATTTCATTTATAGGTGCTATCGCCGGTTGTCCGGACTCTAACGCGTGTAATTATAGTCCACTCGCCACCGTTTTTGGACCCTGTTATTACAACAATGACCCGATGTGTCCTCCTGGCCCGGATCTTACCATCGCCCAGGGCGTATTTGAAACATCGCTTCAAAGATCTACCGTAAGCAGCACCACTTGCAGGGTACAAGAAAAATGCCTCACTGGTTTTGGCACCAGAACCATCATCCGCTTCACCACTGACATCAGAAATATTGGGCAGAGCGACTTCTTCATTGGCAATCCATCTACCCACCCCGGTCAGTTTAACACGGTAAACTGCCACAACCACACCCATTATGAGGGCTATGCGGAATACGTACTTTATCCGGAACCCACCGCCCAAGGCACTCGAATTCCGATCGGCTTCAAGAATGGATTTTGCGTGATGGATTTGGATTGCCCTCCTGGCTTGGCGAAATACGGATGCAGCAATATGGGGATTTCCGCCGGATGTGGCGATATCTACAGCCTCAGCTTGGAATGCCAGTGGATTGACATCACCGATGTGCCTGATGGCGATTATATTTTGGCCATGAAGGTGAATTGGGACCAATCGCCCGATGCATTGGGACATTTTGAGACCAATTACGCCAACAATTGGGCTCAGGTGTGCCTCAATATCTATACCAATGCCCAGGGCAAGCAATTTACCCGCGATACCTCATGCGCCCCTTACCGTGATTGCGCCGGAGTGGCCTACGGGAATGCCTTGAGGGATTGCGAAGGAGTTTGTGGTGGACAGGCGATGATAGGTGATATGAACGCAGACACCATGAGGAATGCGGTTGACTATGGCCTGTACTCCGGTGGTTTGCTTCAGGATACCTTAAATTTTAGTGTTTGTAAGGATGCAACCGGCGATAGCTCGATTGATGTGTGGGATTTGGTTCATCTGGGCAATTGCCTGCAACTCAATGGCAGCAGTGGAAGTTGCAATTTCCCGCAGGGACTTATTAACACTGCGCAAAGTGCTCAGGTGCGGATTGATGTGCTCGACACTGTTCAAAATTTTATTGATATAAGCATGAGAAACAACGATGCGGGACTTGTGGCCATGCAGTTTCAGGTTCATGGCCTCCGGTTTACATCTGCCATGAGTCTGTTGCTTGGTGGCATGCCCGCCCATCAGTTTCAGGTGGGCCCCGATGGGATGGTTTTGTTTACCATGAATAATTTTTCCCAAGAGATTCCCCGCTCTGGATCATGGCGGTCTGCTGTGCGTTTGTTCTTTAGCCGCACGACTGATAGTTTGGTTTATCTGGATGGACCGCGTGTGGCCGTGAATAACGGCCTTGAAAAAAACAGTCTTGAAACTGATTCAACGCGCTTTAGGGTAACGCGCAATACAAGTTCGGTTAAGGATCTATCCCGCAGGCCCTCTTTCATTGCATTTCCCAATCCTTCTAGTGGCCTTATTAGGTTGCAGGGACTGCCTGATGCGAAACCTGTATCTATCCAGGTCTTCGACAACTTAGGACGCATGATTCAAGAAATCAATCAAGTTGATTTTAGTCATGGCGCGACCGACCTCGACCTCAGCAGGCTCACCCCTGCCGTTTACCACCTGATGATGAAGGGGAGCAACGGTACCGCTGCACAGCGCGTCTGGATTCGCCAATAAACTTTAGTCCGGTGTATCGACGAAGTAAAAGGGAGGTTTAACGCTGAACCCTTAAAATACCTTGAATTGGGTTCTTGCCTAGCACTTCAATCAAATAAACGTAGCTACCTGCCTCAAGATCTGTGGGTTGATGGTCGTTGGAATAGGTTACCTGGTCAAATACGGGCTGTCCCCAACGATTAAACAGGCGAACACGCGCTTGAGGGTAGGCCTCGATGTGTCGGATGTAGAATACATCATTAACGCCATCACTGTTTGGGGTTACTACGTTATACACCTCGAGCTCTAATTCATCGACCGAAAATTCCAGGTCATTGCTTCGTGCATAGCGACCGTCCTGATCATTGATCGTGTGCACATGCAACCGAAACCTGCCCAGTTCGCGTGGCTTTGAAAAATCCAAAAATGTATCAGTGGTGGTGGCCACCCTTTGGGAATCGGGCCCGACATCGGGGCGACTCATCCACAATTCATAGCGTGGGCTCGTCCATGCCTCTGAATAGGGAAGCCATGAAAGTCGACCATCGAAGAGTGTGGCATTAGCCAGAAAAGCGCTTGGATCACGCAACAATATGGAACCAACAGAATCACCAGGAGGGCAGTCGGGGTTATAAAGCACCTGTAAAATGACCCTGAAATCGCGGCTCTCCTGTGTTGGATCAGGCTCATCTGTATAGTATAGCGTATCTAACCATTGTGGAATGAACGCGATGTCGCTCCACTGTTGGCCTTCGGGTCGGTCGTTGCGCTGCAACCGATAGCCCCGAAAAAAGTTGGGGTTTATGCCAGGCGGACTTTCCCAAATGAGATTTAGGCCTTGGTTATCGGGTGTGACACTCACATTTCGCATGTTAACAGGCTGGGAGTAGGTGTAGCAATTGACTACCCTAATGGTGAGTGAATCAAAGTCATCGATACGAGAATTACAATCGCCCAGTATAGGGTTACCATCCAAACCATTTCGTACCACCAAATGATGATCACCCGGTTGTACCAGCTGTGTTGCGAGCAACACCAATAAGGAGTCGCTTCTGCCATCGGTACAAAAGGACTGCACCCGATAAATTGGAATGGGAACACCGGTTGGGGAATACAAACGCAAATCAGAACCTGTGGAATCGACCGAGGCGCAACGAAACTTACCCCGGGTTCGCACCCACAGGCTGTCAGAATAACATTGCGCCTGAATCAGGGGCAGGCGACGAGTGGTGTCGATCGATTGAAAACCCAGCAGAGAAGTCCCCTCGGTATATATCACGACATCACGTATGGAGTGGCGGTCGGTTGAACCACCCGTACTCGAAGTGAACCCCAGATAGCCCACATAATTTGCTGGTGCGTAAACGCCACTGAGCCAAACTACACTATCAATCATCACGCTCACGAATCCACTATCATAATCGACCTGGACCGCATGGTAGTTGTTGGAACGCATAAAACTCAGGTTACCGTTGGTGTTGTTGACCTTCACGATACCCGCGATGCATTCATTATAGCCCGGACCGCTGTAAATCTGAACCTCCGGATTTGCGCCGCATCCATTATCATAGGTATCAAAGACCACTTTTAGACCATTGCCATTGGTGGGGATGCCAATGCCACCGCCTGAAATAAATCCTGCCGGGGGAATATCTAAAAAGCAAAAAGCAATCCCATCGGCGGCCGTTCCTTCCCACATACGGAAATCGAAGCGGGCACTCCACCGCGTACATAGGCTTAAATCGAGTGGCTGGTTGTAAAATACTGCGCCGCTGTTGTTGTTGGTGGGTGGCACCAAAATCATCTCGTTGCTAAAGGTATCTACATCCCCGTTGGTATCCCCTATGCCCGCTGCCCCGATCAGCGACCATCCGGCAGTATTCATCAAGGGTTGGCCCTGAAGGCGGGCATACACAAAGCCTTGTGCATGGCTCATTACGGGCAAAAAGTAGGACAGAACCACCCAACAGAAACCACTAACTACAGGTATTCGGAAATACTTCAGGTCAAGAAAACCAACAATACTAAGCCTTGCTGAATGCGCCATATACTAGTCAATGACTGCAATAATAGGACTAAAGCAACGTGATCGCTCATTTAATTCTGGCTATTGGCGAAAAGTCGAAAAAAACTGCATATTGCACACCAAAAAACCATTCAAACATATTATGCCCGCCGCCATCAACCTAACCCCTACATCGATCAGGAACAGCGACACTTCGCAGCCCGAACAAAATTACGGAAGCGCCCTAACCACCTTGGTGGTTGTTTTCTTTTTTTGGGGATTTATCGCTGCCGGAAACAGTGTGTTCATCCCGTTTTGCAAGCATTTCTTCCAGCTCGACCAATTTCAGTCGCAATTGATTGATTTCGCTTTCTACACTGCATATTATGTAGGGGCTCTTGGATTATTTGGTTTCGGTATTTGGCGTGGATTCGACCCTGTGACGCATTGGGGATATAAAAAAAGCATCGTATTTGGTTTGTTGTTTTCCGCCCTGGGCGCATTGGTCATGATTCTTGCTGTTGAAGCCCAATCATATGCGGCCATGTTGGGCGGTTTGTTTGTGGTAGGGCTCGGATTTTCCTTGCAGCAAACCGCTGCGAATCCGTTTGCTATTTTGCTGGGAGATCCCCGCAAGGGAGCAGACCGGGTGAATCTGGGCGGTGGGGTTAATTCCTTTGGTACGGCTATTGGTCCACTCGTGGTGGCCTTTGCCTTGTTTGGGAGTGCCCACAGCATGACCGACGAGCAAATCCAGAGCCTGCCGCTGGGCAAGGTGGTGACCCTCTATACGGGCGTCGGGGCACTCTTTTTGGCCGCAGCCGCCCTGTTTCACTTTTCCAAAAAAGTACCCTCGGGGGTTTCTCGCGAACCTATTGAACCCGCACCCAAGGCATGGCGGCAACTGCTCATCATGACATTGTTGTTGTTTGTGTGGTTTGGGTTCATCTTTCATTCCTATCGTTCGCCCGGTGCACTGGTCGATGAAAGCCAGGTCGACAATCTTCGAATGGTGCTCCTTTTAGGGGCCTTGGCCACGGTGATCGGGCATCTTTTCTATGCCCGTAACCAAAGTCGAACCGCGCCCGAGGGCTGGGGCGCCATACAGTATCCGCACCTTGTGCTGGGTATGCTTGCGATTTTCACTTATGTGGGGGTGGAAGTTTCGATTGTGAGCAACCTTTCGGAACTGTTGAAAGACCCAAAATTTGGCGCGTTGCAGGCCAGTGAGATCGCTCCTTATATATCGATGTACTGGGGGAGCCTCATGATTGGGCGGTGGACCGGCTCGCTGAGTGTTTTTAATTTGAAAGGACATGCGAAGACCCTCGCTACCGTCTTGGTGCCCTGGTTGGCCTTCGGTGTAGTTCTGGGGATTAACCTCATCGCAGGCAAGGACATGCAGCCCCTCTATGCCTATGCGGCGTGTTTGCTGGTACACCTGGGCGCAACATTATACGGTGGCGATCAACCCGCCCGAAATCTCAAGGTGTTTGCCCTTTTTGGGGTGTCGGCCATGCTGGTGGGCATGATGAGCACCGGCACCGTGGCCATTTATGCATTTTTGGCGGGTGGACTCGCCTGCAGCATCATGTGGCCCTCTATTTTTACCCTGGCCATCTGGGGATTGGGTCGCTATGCTGCTCAGGGTTCTGCTTTTCTGGTGATGATGATTTTGGGTGGAGGCATACTTCCGCCTTTACAAGGTAAGCTGGCCGATCTGGTGGGCATTCATTCCTCTTATTGGATGGCTGTGGCTGCTTTTTCCTACCTGGCTTGGTACGCCTGGCGCGTCCCTGGTCTTTTGAAAGCCCAGAACTTAGATTGATCATGCGGATCATTTTATGGGCTTTATGGCTCATTTTATGTGTACCGGCTTTGGTTAACGCCCAAAGCAAAACTGCAACAGCCATCCAAACCGGGGTTTCCATTATTCCCCAACCCGAGCAATTGACATGGGATTCGAAGTCGGGTGTGGTATTGCGACTAACACCACAATCACCTCTGCACATCGAGGATTTAGGCGCTGTATCGGATTCACTATCGGTGGCATGGCAACAAATCTTCCGCGGCATCTGGAAACATCTAAAGTGCGCTACCAAAACTCATTTGCTCAAGCCGGCACATCCTATTCATTTATCAATGAACGGGCAATTGGGTGCAGAGGCCTACCATATGGAGGCGAAAAACGGACGTTTATCGATTATTGCCGGCGACCCTTCGGGCATGTACTATGCGTTTGTGAGCCTACAGCTTATCCTGGAACAGCACCCGGACGGACAACTTCCGGCGTTCAACATGATAGACCGACCGCGTTTCAGCTGGCGGGGCATGCACCTCGATGTTTGTCGCCATTTTTTTACAGTTGCCGAGATTAAGCGCTACCTCGACCTCTTAGCACGCTACAAATTGAACCGCTTTCATTGGCACCTTACCGAAGACCAAGGATGGCGGCTGGATGTTCCAACCTTACCTAAGCTTACATCAGTGGGGGCTTGGCGCAAAGAAACTTTGGTGGGAAGGCCAGTGAACCCCATGCGCTTCGATGGTATTCCTTATGGGGGTTACTATTCGCGGCTTGATATTCAGGAAGTGGTGCGTTATGCGGCAGAACGGAATATTGTGGTGGTGCCCGAAATCGAGATGCCCGGCCATGCGCTGGCGGCGCTCTCGGCCTATCCCGAACTGTCCTGTACTGGAGGTCCGTTTGAACCAGCCACCCATTGGGGCGTATTCGATGATGTGTTTTGTGCGGGCAAGGACACTGTATTTCGGTTCCTGGAAACTGTTTTGACCGAGGTTGTATCGCTTTTTCCGGGAACCTGGGTGCACATCGGGGGTGATGAATGCCCGAAAAAGCGCTGGGAGGCCTGTGGCGATTGCCAAAAGCGAATGCGGGAGGAGGGTTTGGCCGATGCCCACGAGCTTCAGAGTTATTTTATCCGCCGGATTGAACGGTTTTTGGGCGAGAAAGGACGAAAGTTGATTGGGTGGGATGAGATCCTGGAGGGTGGTCTTGCTCCGGATGCTACCGTGATGAGCTGGCGGGGAAACGAGGGAGGCACCGCAGCCGCACGGGCTGGACACGACGCAATCATGTCGCCCGGTCGGCCATGTTATTTCGACCACTACCAGTCGCAGCCCGATTCAACTGAGCCTTTGGCCATTTGCTGCTACAATTCGCTTTCGGCGGTCTACGACTACGAACCCATCCCGCAAGAACTCAGCCTGACAGAATCACGCCATATTTTGGGCGCTCAGGGCAATGTGTGGACCGAATACATGCCCGATTTTGATCAGGTCACCTATATGGCGGTTCCCCGAATGCCTGCCCTTGCAGAGGTCCTGTGGTCGCCCCCCCAGGCACGAAACTACCCTGGCTTTCTGCAGCGACTAAAAGTGGAATCGCGGTGGCTCGACCAAAGAGGATATCGCTATGCACGGCATTTTCTAACTGGGCTGTAGTTTACTCATTCATGCTATGTTCACGATGGCGCGCCCGTCAAACACCCGATAAAAAGCTCAAAGCTAATTTTTATGCACGAAATTGATTAACCCAAGCCTGATGAAACCGAATCATGACAACCAAAACCGAAGAACGTTTTTAAGAAAAAGTGCCCTGGCTGGGGCGCTAACCATCATGGGCGTGGGTGGATGGCCACGAAATGAGGGCCGTGCCGGCCAGCGTAGGGACATGCCTCAAGGGTCAAATTCTCAAGTTTCGGGGGGGCAAGAATTGAATGCGCAAGTATCAGGTGGGCAAGATTCAGCACCAGCGGTGGCTTTGTCGACCTGGCGTTTCGGTTTGAAGGCCAACGCCGCGGCTTGGACGGTCCTGAACAAAGGTGGTAAATCGCTTGATGCGGTAGAGGCTGGCGTGCGCGTGGTGGAAGCCGATCCACAGGAGCGCAGCGTGGGATACGGAGGACGCCCCGACCGGGATGGGCATGTAACCCTCGACGCCTGCATCATGGATGAATTGGGCAATGCGGGCAGTGTGGCATTCCTGGAGCACATCATGCACCCCATTTCCGTTGCTCGGGCGGTGATGGAACGTACCCCGCACATCATGCTGTGCGGCACCGGAGCCCTTGAATTTGCGCTGAAAGAAGGTTTCAAGAAACAGAATCTCCTCACACCGGAATCGGAGGCCGAATGGCGGCGGTGGATGAAAGACGCACGCTACACGCCGGTTGTGAACATTGAAAACCACGACACCATTGGTATGCTGGTGCGTGACAAAGCAGGCCGCATTTCAGGGGCATGTACCACCAGCGGTATGGCATGGAAGATGCATGGTCGCGTGGGTGATTCCCCCCTTATCGGTGCGGGACTGTATGTTGATGGTGAGGTGGGAGCAGCCACGGCCACTGGACACGGAGAAGAAGTGATACGCATTGCAGGGTCTCATCTGGTTGTGGAGCTCATGCGACAAGGCCGAACTGCAGAGGAGGCCTGCCGTGAAGCGGTGAACCGTGCCCACGCGATGTTTCTGCGTCGAGGTCGCGACCTCCGCGATACCCAGATCGGCTTTTTGGCGATGCGGGCCGACGGACAAGCCGGTGCCTTTGCGCTTCGGGAAGGCTTTTCCTTTGCACGCACCCTGCTTGGTGGCCAAACCGATTTGCTCAATTCCCCCTTTCTGCTTTCCTAGATACAGGATTATCCTGATTTTTCGTTGATCAAATGTCTGCCTGCCTCGAAATTGCCTGTTTCTCAGCCGAAGCCTTGCTGATAGCGGCCAAAGCAGGCGCCCATCGCCTCGAATATTGCGCTTCATATGCGGAAGGGGGCGTGACACCCATTTCGGGCACTTTACTGCCCATTCGCCAACAGATTGCTTGCCCTGTGCGGGTGATGATTCGCTGTCGCGGAGGTGGATTCGTATACTCCCATGGCGAGCTCCTCGACATGCGACAGCAGCTGCGCCGTTGGGCCGATGAGGGCGTTGATGGGTGGGTCGTGGGCTGCCTCACCCCAGATAGACTGCCCGATGCCGACGCCATATTGTCGATCGCCCAGGCTGCCCCTTCCCTACCCTTCACTTTCCATCGGGCCTTCGATCAGTGTTCCGATCCCATCTCAGCCCTCCATCAACTTCAGGCCCTTGGGTGTAGTTACCTCCTCAGCTCAGGAACCCCAACAGGAGGGGCATTGGATGGCATCGAAAAGCTCATCATTTACGCAAAGCAGCTGAATGGTGAAACCCAGAAGTTTAAACCAGAGCGGCCAAATAAACCAGACCAACTTAAATTGATGGTGGGTGGGGGAGTTAGACGGGATAATATCAGCACACTTTTTGGACAATTTGGGGACACGGTCGATTACCATTCCGCAGCATTGGTCGCAGGAATGGGTCGACATCCATCAACCGATCCCAACCCCGATACCAACCCCGATCCGAGTGACATTGAGTTTATGCTTCGTTCTTTATTATAACACATATAAATATTTTGAGCTTATTTCGTATGTTCACCTTCATGCTCACCAACAAGTCCTGGCTCATCAGCCTCATAGGATTCAGTGTGCTGTTGATGAATCCCGATCGGCTGAAGTCGCAGTCGACCACCAGCACCAACTTGTCTGTGCCCCACCCTCCTGACTTGTCGGCCTACCCCTGGAGCATCCGAAGCGAAACAGGCATAGAATTAATCGGAATAAAAGCCCCATTTACCCTCTACGACGCCCTTTGGCGGATGGGAAAAATGACACATCCCTACAGCCGGGAAGCCTCAGATAGTGTGCAGTGGGTGGAACAACAAATGTGGGTATGTCGACTCGATTTTGAGGTCGACTCGGCACAAGCGGCCCGCGCCGATGGCCGAATCGTATTCGAAGAAATCATGACCCACGCCCGGGTGTACCTCAACAGCAAGCAGCTTGGGGTGACCAAAAACGCGTTTCATCCGCACAGTTTTGAGGTGGGAGGACAATTAACCCCTGGCGTCAACCGCCTTGAAGTGGAACTACTGCCCATCCAGAGGCTCAATGATTCCCTTTCTGCCGGGCACCTGCCACTACCGGAAGGACACCGAACCTTTGTTCGGCAAGCGGCCTACACCTTCGGTTGGGATTGGGGCCCGCGTCTCGCTGCCGGCGGTATCACCGGAACCGTGCGCATGGAATGGACAAAAGCCCCTGTCATCAGCCTGCTCAACCACTGGGTGCTGCATGCCGACACCAATTCAGCCGAGGTTGAGGCCGAAGTTCGGTTTCGGGGTGCTCCAGCAGGTAGCCGCATCCGTTTGCAACTCACAGGCCGTGATTGCCGGCTCGAACAGTCCCAACCCATGATTGGCCGGGCCGATACTGTGTTTCGCACCCGCTTTATCATCCCCAATCCCCATTTATGGTGGACACATGATGTGGGGGAACCGCATCTCTACCGACTCACAGCAACCCTCTACCTACCCGATGAGCCGGAAAACGATCGTTACCTCGATCCGACCATTGAAAGACGGCATCAGAATGTGGGCCTGCGCACGGTGGAACTTGTGCAGTCGCGCGATGATAGCGGCAGCAGCTTCCTGATCCGCCTGAATGGCCATCCCCTGTTCGTGCGCGGTGCCAATCTGGTACCGGGTGGATACCTGCTTGATACACGAATAAGCGACCCCGTTTGGGGTCGTCAACCCGAAACAGCCCCACTCCAATGGGCCCGTTCAGCACACCTCAATATGCTCAGGATTTGGGGGGGCGGCACTTATCCAAGTACTGCTTTCTACCACTGCGCCGACAGCTTAGGCATTCTCCTGTGGCAGGATGCCACGTTTGCGTGTGCCATGTACCCCACCGATAGCCTGTTCAGGATGGAAGTGGAACAGGAACTGCGCCACCAAATCAGCCGATTGAGGAGTCACCCCAGCCTTGCCCTTTGGTGCGGCAACAACGAGAATGTTGAGGGATGGCACAATTGGGGCTGGCAAAAGAGTCTGAAATACACAAAAGAAGACAGCGCACGTGTGTGGAAAGGGTATGAACAGTTGTTTATGGAAGACATCCCCCGTCTTCTGGAAGAACTTGATCCCGGAAGGCCTTACACCCACAGTTCACCCCTGACCGGGTGGGGACGCGCCACAGCATACCGTCAAGGGGACGTGCATTATTGGGGGGTTTGGTGGGGCCTCGACTCATTAGAACAATACACACGCAAGGTTGGTCGCTTTGTGTCGGAGTACGGCATGCAGGGTTTCCCCCACGTGGCCACGCTCCAACAATTTGCCGGGGATGATGAGGCCGATCTGTTTCATGAATCGCCTGCCATGAAACATCACCAGCGGCACCCCACCGGGTCGGCGACGATCAATACTTATTTGGGGCGCGACTATCCGCCGGCCTCCAATCCGCGGCATTATGCCTATCTGACCCAATTGTTGCAGCAAAGGGCGCTGGAAGCGGCTATTCAAGCCCATCGAACAGCCAAGCCCTACTGCATGGGTACCCTTTTTTGGCAGTGGAACGACGCATGGCCGGGCATCAGCTGGAGCGCTGTCGATTATTTTGGTCGACCTAAGGCCCTTTACCACCGACTGAAGTCACACTACAACCCGATTTGGGTTGGCATCGACACGGCTAAGGCTTATGGGCGTCAGGAGCATAGGCGTCTAGCGAATGGGCGTCAGGAAGATGGGCATCAAGCGAATGGGCGTCAAACGAATGGGCGTCAGGAGCATAGGCGTCTAGCGAATGGGCGTCAAGCGAATGGGCGTCAAGCGAATGGGCATCAGGTATCTGGGCACCACCCGACATCATCAGGGCGACCACATCTGGTTGCGGTGAACGATACCCGCCGAACGGTGGAGGTTGATGTGACCCTTCATCTTTGGCATTCTGAGGGCGAGCAAGCGCTCCGCAGCTCCCGAAAGAAAATCAGTATTTCCCCAAATGCATCCTACACCGACCCTTGGCCGCGCTCTGTGTTGGCCGACAAACGCCTGAGGAAACCTGGTTATTTTTTGGTGGTGGAATGGCGCCCAGATGGTGCTCGGCCCAACAGCCAGTGGTGGGTACCGCATCGGCCGCTTCAACAAACCTGGGCAGACCCCCAGCTGCAGGTGCGCGCCTTGGGCATGGGCCTCCTCCAGGTTCGAAGTCGGCGCCCAGCGCGATTCGTACACCTCCAAATGAACAGCCGGACCGACGACGACTTCTTCGATTTGTTGCCCGGACAAACAAAAATCGTGAATTTTATACCCCATCATGCTGAAACATATCCTCCGAGGGTGCAACCCATTACTTTTTACGATTTATTGGGCACTGCTCCCGACCGAAGTCGGGGCCCAGAGCATTAGCCCCAGAACTGATCCTCCTCCTGGGGAAGAATCGCCCCGATTGGCTGGGCATCCACTCGGACAAGGACAGGATCCGGTTGTTTTTGTGAATCCGTTTGTGGGCACGGGCGGCCATGGCCACACATTTCCCGGGGCCACGCTGCCCTTTGGGATGGTACAACTATCGCCCGATACCCGAATCGATGGGAGTTGGGATGGATGCAGCGGCTATCACCATTCAGACAGTCTGATCTATGGATTTAGTCACACCCACCTCAGCGGAACGGGTGTGAGTGACTACGGCGATATGCACTTCCTTCCATTAACCCAAAAACCCGCTGCTCATGCGGGCCCCATAGGAATTGCTTTCCGTCATGAAAAAGAGAGTGCCGAGGCGGGCTATTATCAGGTGAACATGGAAAATGGGATTCGGGTTGAACTCACTTCCACCCTACGTACGGGTATGCAACGCATCCAATTCCCTGATCGCGCAAG
>Ga0214923_10001212_pt1 | contig 37267 bp, 40 predicted proteins | sample LL1510_MetaG_FD_177993 | JGI IMG/M metagenome (GOLD analysis project Ga0214923, IMG submission 177993) | Freshwater microbial communities from Lake Lanier, Atlanta, Georgia, United States - LL-1510 | ecosystem: Environmental > Aquatic > Freshwater > Lake | place: USA: Georgia | collected...
TTCAGAAAATCACATCAAATATAATCTCAGGACTCGCTAATACTGCGATTACTGGTAATATCATTTCTTCTCAAATTACATCTGTTGCTAACACACAAATTACTGGCAATATCATTTCGTCCCAAATTACATCTGTTGCTAACACGCAGATTACTGGAGTAATTACTAGCGCACAAATGGCAAACACCGGTATCACTGCTGGAGTATATGGTGGTGCTAGTAATGCAGCTTCAATCACAGTAGACGCTACTGGTCGTGTAACTTCAGTCTCAAATATTGCTTGGACTAGCACTAGCATTACCGGTGGCTTTTCTAATATGCAAGTGTTTACTGCAAACGGTACCTTTACTGTTCCAACTGGTATAACAAAGGTAAAAGTATATGTTACTGGCGGCGGTGGTGGTGCAGGAACAGATGCTGATGGCGCAGGAACTTCTGGTAATACTTCATCGTTTGGTCCTCATTGTTCTGCTACTGGTGGGGCTGGCGGAGGAGGAACCGACGGATCGCATCCATTCGCTTCGGGCGGAACTGGATCTAATGGCGATTTAAATTTTTCAGGACTTTACGGCACTGGCGCTGGCGCTGGTAACTTTAATACACCAGGAGCCGGAGGCTTCACTTTTTTTGGTTCTTATGGAAAAGGTGGAAATTCAAGTGGGAATTCAACTGCTGGTGGAGGAGGCGGTACTTCAATTAAAATTGTTAGTGGCTTGACTTCTGCACAGACTATTACAGTTGCCGTTGGAATTGGAGGTAAAACTGGCGCAGGAAGTGCAAGTGGTGCTAATGGTGTTGTAGTCGTAGAGTATTAATATGGTAACTAATATAACTCCAACTCATTCATTCGTCTATGATGGCGCTACAGTAAATGTATATCATGCAAATAAAGGCGAAGGACTACCTAAGCACGAACACAGATATAGTCATGTGACTATGTGTAATTCAGGATCATGTTTTGTTCGTAAAGAAAATATAGAAGTTCTAATGGATAAGCACACACAACCAATCAATCTATTAGCACCTGATTGGCATGAGATAGAAGCAGCAGAAGACAATACAGTTTTTGTAAATATATTCTCCGAAGGTAAATACTAAATAATCCATTATGCCATTATCTAAAATACCAGCAAACGGAATTTCATCTATCGCTAATACAGCAATTAGCGGTAATGTTACATCATCTCAAATTACTTCAGTATCTAACACTCAGATTACTGGCAATATCGTTGCATCTCAAATTACTTCAGTATCTAACACTCAGATTACTGGCAATATCGTTGCATCTCAAATTACATCTGTTGCTAACACACAGATTACTGGTTTAATTACTAGCACACAAATTGCTAACACAGGTATCACCGCAGGTGTTTATGGTGGTACTGGAAACACTACCTCTATTACTGTAGATGCACAAGGTCGTATTACTTCTGTATCTAATGTTGTGTGGACAAACACTTCCATTGGTGGTGGTTTTAGTGGAATGCAATTGTTTACATATACAGGTTCTGTTCAGACATTTACTATCCCAGCTGGCGTAACAAAGATTAAAGCGCACATCGTAGGCGGCGGTGGCGGTGCAAGCGGTTGCGGTTATAACGGTGGTACCGGTGGAACAAGTAGCCTTGCAAACGGAACTCAAACCATTTCTACTGTATCTGCTACTGGCGGCGGTGGTGCTTCAGACTCTAATGGAGCATATGGTAGCGGTGGAAACGGTAGTGGTGGTACAATAAACCTTGTAGGAACTCCAGGACAAGGATCTGGTCCGATTGGTGGTTATTCTACTTTATCATTTACATACGGTAGTGGTGGTAGAAATACTGATGGTAGAAATGCTACTAACGGCGGCGGCGGTGGCGGTACTGCTATTAAATACATCACTGGTCTTACAGCAGGTCTTACTTTAAATGTAACAGTTGGTGCAGCAGGATCAGGCGGTGGCCAAGCCGGTGCTGTATTGATTGAATATTAATTCATAAGAGGGAAAAATGAAAGCATTAATTTCATCCATAGAAATTGTTCACAAATATGATGGATCGGTTCTAGGGCATCGTGTTGCTCAAGTAGAACAAGATAATTCAATTTTTGAAGTTGCTGAATCTCTATCATGGGTTGATTGTGCAGACAATATTGTTGCAGATCAATGGTACTTTGATCCTAACGATAGTCAAATTAAAGAAATTCCATTAAGACCACAACCAGAAACTACTGGTACACAGAACATCTAATAAACTATGTCATATATCGGAACTTCTCCTGTTGGCGGGATTATTCGTTCAGAGTTTTTCTCTGGTGACGGATCCACTACAACTTTTAATTTAACTTATTCGTACGGTAGTGAAGCCTCGCTTCTAGTATTCATTTCCGGTGTAAAACAAAAAACAAATACTTACTCTTTGCTGAGTGGGCAATTAATATTTTCTTCGCCGCCCACTTCTGGTTCTTCAAACATAGAAGTCATTTATCTAAGTGGTTCTATACTTACTGCACTTGCAAGTGTTGCTAATACAAACATCATTGGTCTGATTAAGTCTACTCAGATTGCAAATGTAGCAAATACGCAGATTGCCGGTAACATCATTTCATCACAAATTACATCTGTTGCTAACACACAAATTACTGGCAATATCATTTCGTCCCAAATTACATCTGTTGCTAACACTCAGATTACAGGCAATATTGTTGCTTCACAAATTACATCTATCGCTAATACACAGATTACCGGTTTAATTACTGCAACTCAAATCGCTTCAACAGTAGCAGTTAATAGAATCATTAATGGTGCGATGATGATTGACCAGAGAAACAATGGCGCAGAGGTTAATCCTGCGGTTGCTTCTACATATTATCTTGATAGATGGTCAGTTACATCTAGCGCCGCGTCAAAATTTAAAATTGGCCAAAACGCTGGCTCTGTGACACCTCCAGCAAATTTCATAAATTATTTAGGATGTACTTCTTTATCTGCTTATACTGTTGGTACAAGTGAAATATTTGGAATTAGACAAATTATTGAAGGATATAATATAGCAGATTTGAATTGGGGAACAGCAAACGCAGCAACAGTAACGCTTTCTTTTTGGGTGCGTTCAAGTCTTACTGGCACATTTGGTGGAGCTTTAAAAAATAGTGCAGGAAGTAGAAGTTATCCTTTTAGTTATACTATTTCATCTGCTAATACTTGGGAGCAAAAATCTATAACTATTTCTGGAGATACAAGTGGAACTTGGTTGACCACAAATGGCATAGGATTACAAGTTTTTTTTAGTATTGGTACTGGCGCAACAGTATCAGGATCTGCTGGAGCATGGAGTTCTACAAACTATAGTTCAGCCACAGGCGCAACATCTGTTGTAGGTACAAACGGCGCAACTTTCTACATCACAGGCGTACAACTAGAAAAAAGTTCAACTGCGTCAAATTTTGAATTTAGAAATTATATTACTGAGTTGGCTTTGTGCCAACGCTATTACGAAACTGGCTACAACGCTATGTGGGGAAGAAGTGAAAATCCTATGGGTTGTTGGACTGCTTTCAAGGTTACCAAGAGAGCCGCCCCAACTATGGCGTACAGTAACTTTACCCAACTAGGTGGTGCTGGTACATGTTCACTTAATGGTACTTCCTATGGCCCCACAACCGATGGATTTTTGGTCACTTGTAGCACCACTGTCGGAACAAACCAAGGGTTTTCTGTTCAATGGACTTCGGATATAGAGTTATAAAATGTATAAACAATTAATTATTCCCGGAACACAAGAAATTTCTCAGAACACTATTCGTCTGTTAGTAGAAGGCGCTCATGTGGAAATCCCATTCGACCACGCCAACAGAGACTATCAAGAATATTTAAAGTGGCTTGCTGAAGGCAACACACCTTTACCTCCGGATGAACACAATTAAGATATGGAATCTAAAATTATACAAGTTATGCCTGCACATATGTTCACCTATGATGGTGCTACAGTGAGTGTATATCATGCAAATAAAGGTGAAGGATTACCTAAGCATCAACATAGTTATAGTCATCGCAGTATAACGAAGGTGCTGGTGCTGGTGGTGGCACAGCAATGAAAATAATTTCTGGTTTAACTCCAGGTAATACCGTAACCGTAACTATTGGCGCAACTGGAAGTGGTAACGCTGGAACTGCTGGAATCGTAGTCGTAGAATACTAAGTTTAGATTACCTGTTTGACTAAATAGTGTATCAACGCACTAGGAGTGTCAAATGGCAGGTTTCGCAGAAATTACTATTGAGCAGGGTGCTGACTACTCAACCACTATTACTGTAAATGATTCATCAGGCACCGCACAGAATTTAACATCATACACCGCAGCATCACAAATCCGAAAGTCATATTACTCAACAACAGCAACAAGTTTTGTTGTTTCTATTACAAATGCAGCTAATGGTCAAATAACAACTTCAATGACCTCTTCTGTAACGGCTAATTTAACTCCTGGTCGTTATGTTTATGATGTTGTAATCACTAGCCCTGCAAATACAAAAACTAGAATTGTAGAAGGTATTGCCACAGTTCTTCCATCTGTTACTAGGTAATAATGGCAAACACTATTATACTGGCGGCTAATACCTCCATTATTCAACTAAAGCAAAACAAAACTTTAGTTACGCAAACTACTGGTACAGCAACGGCTGATCCAGTAGCAAGACTTGATGCATCGGCTGCTTTTGCTAAAGCCAACGCTGCAAATACTTTAGCACAATCTGCATACGATGCAGCGAATGCAGCCGGCTCAAGTGCGCTTACTCAAGCTGCATTTAATAAAGCAAACACCGCTAATGTAACAGCGGAAGCCGCATATTCAAAAGCCAATAGCGCAAACAGTCTCGCACAATCGGCATATGATAAAGCAAATACACCAGGTTATACTAACGCTAATGTTGCTAATTATTTACCAACATATGGTGGTAATGTCAATGCAATCACGGTGTTCAGTAACACTAATATTGCTATTCAGGGTAAAAATTGGGTACAATTGCAATATAATCCAGACGGTACTCCACATGAACAAGTCAGTATAGGAACAGGTTCTTGGTTTTATTTGGACTCTTCTGGAGCAGCGTTTGAAAGTAACACCACTGGATCAGTTAAAACACTTCAATTTAGCAACAAAGGTGATGTTGTTGCATCTGGTAATATAACAGGTGTTAATATTATTGGTAATGGTAGTCAACTAACTAATATTCCTCCTAGTATCGTAGCAAACTCAGGATTTAATAAAGCAAATGCAGCTAATGTTCTTGCACAAGCCGCATTTGATGCTGCAAATACAAAATTATCTGCTACAGGCGGTACACTTTCAGGTGATGTTACTGTAACTGGTAATCTGACTATTATAGGTAATACTGTTTATGCAAATACAGAAAAGGTATTAATCAAAGATAACATTATCACGCTGAATGCAGCCATCAGTCAATCTGGCACACCTGCGTCAAATGCTGGTATAGAAGTAGATCGTGGCACACTAGCGAATTCATATTTGCTTTGGGATGAAACAGGTGATAGATGGGTTTTTTCAAATGATGGTGTAACTTATTATCCAATAGCAGATGGTGACAGATTAAATAGTGCATTTTCACAAGCAAATGCCGCTAACATATTAGCACAATCGGCATATGACTATGCCAACAATTTAGTTAGTGGTGGTTCATCAATAGACAATTATGCAAGATCAAAAGCAAACGCGGCTAATGTTTTAGCACAAGCCGCATTTGATGCAGCTAATAGTGCTGGCAGTACCGTCACTGGTAATACAATAAACTTAGGTTCAAATACAGTTGGACAACTAATTAGTAATGCAGTTACACTCACCACATCAACAAAAGTTACAGATGGTTTAGCATTGTTGAATAATGTTTTAGGTAAATTAGTACCTGCATCTCCAACAGCATTCCCTGGTTCAACAACTTTGAGCATCAACAGTTTGTCAACTTATCGTATGACAAATTTTGCTCAAACAGATAGAACAACAACAGGTGGTAAATCTGTTGCTGGTGGTTCTACAGTAACTTCGGTTCGTAGAGCATCTTCATATACAACAAATACATTTAATGATTTAGGTCCAGGTGACTCTGGTACAATTACGATATTTAAAAATAACGTTGCTACTGGTAATGTCACATTTACTTCTGCAAGTGCAAACTCAACAAATGGTGAGATAATTGTCACAGACAGTAAAGATTATGCTTTAGTCACAGGTGCAGCAGCAGGATTTTGGAGAAGTTTTGATGTTCAAGGATCAGGTACAGTTTCTTCAGGCTGGAATGAAATCTATATTGCTCACACCGGTGCAGGCAATACTACAACTGTTTCTTGGTATTATGACGCATCAGCACCAGGCACGCCAACATTTACTTCAGCAAGCATGGTACCTTTATCTGAAGTTTTATATTATTCAAGTACAGTACCACATTATACAAGTTCAACTACATTTAAATTAGGTGCAAATGTATCTAAGTTAAGTGGTGATATGTTTCCAACAAGCAACACATTCTTAACTGGTACTGCTGGAGGAGCATTTAGCGCACCAGCAAGTAACACATATTCAGGTGTTGGTATAACTTATCCACTAGCACAAAATCTATATGTCTCAAGTGGTAACGTTACGGTGAATACCACTGCTTCAGTAATATCAGGGTTTGGTTCTTCTTCTACTGGTCCAAGCATTACTGTAGATAATAGTTACAATACAGGTACACAAGTATTTACAACGGCACTTGCAAACACTGTACTATATAAAACAGGTAATACAAGTTCAAATACTGTGATCGCTGGAGAAGATAATATTTTCTTTGGCTCTACTGTTGGTGTTGGTTCAGGTGTTGCTGCTAGGATTGTAAATCCAGGTTCAACGGATACTCCTGCACAGTCTGCAAGTGCCTCATTGTTTAATAGCCAATCGGGTACATTACAGAGTTATGATGCTACACTTGTTGCTGGTGTACTGAAACATGACCAAACAAATTATGCATCAGGTTATTTACCTGTAGGACCAAATTTAAGTTCTGGAAGAACAGGCGCACAATACTTTACATTTAAATTTGTGAGAACATCAGTATCTAAATTTGATATTCAGTTTACAGGAACGATTGCGGGAATGTGGGTTGCTTTACCAGGCAGTTCAATTGATACAGCAGCAGCAGCTACAAATGGATGGATTGATATGTCTATTGCATATGGTGGTTCTGGTGTACCGTCAAGCGGTGCTTCTGTTGGTGGTGTAGTCACATTGAATTCATCAGTTACAAATCACAGAAAAACTTGTACATTTGGTACGGTATCCAGTTCAAGTACAGCAACAAATGAAATTTATGTTCGTATTAAACTTACAAGCGGTCAAACTGTAACTGCTTTATCATTACAGGCTCCGAGCAACTAATGGCATACACTGACGCACAGAAAGTAGATTTACTCTACAAGAAATTATCAGGTGTCGCAAAGACAGATACTAGCTCAAATAAAGGTGCTAGTAATGAGGCTAATTCTAGTCCAACATTAATTCGTTTAGATACGGTATGGGATTATTCTAGCCAAATTCCTTCTACACCACCCGCAGCGAATACAAGTATCGTTACATTACACCAAACAACAAAAGCAATTCAATGTTCAGCAGACGTTACAACAACTCCTACCAGTAGTGTTTATCCAACTTGGCAGACACAGCTAACAGATTGGATTCCACCTGAATTTGGCAGTGGATATTTTATTAAAGTTTATGCAGATAGTGCTGGTGTTGCTAATGCTGTTGCCACAGGAACACAATTATCTGATGCTGGTATAGCAGGAGTAGGAGAATGGTTTTTTGACTACCAAGCAGGAATATTAAATTTCGTAGGTTCATCACCTATTCCTGCTGCATTAACTTCATCTAAAGTAATCTATATTACTGGTTATAGGTATACGGGAAGTAAAGGATTAACTACCTTGAACGGTGGAAATTTCTAAATATAGCATAAATATAAATAAATTGCATCTGCAAAAAATAATAAGATCCATTTACTAAGGACAAAAAAATGGCAAATACCGTTATTCAACTTAAGTACTCTGACGCGACAGCAACACCGACTACGCTAACATCAGGCGAAGCCGCTTATTCTAATAATTCCAATAAATTATTCATAGGTTTAAGCGACAATTCTGTAGTAGCAATTGGTGGTAAATATTACACTGATATTATTGATGCTGCTACTAATGCGAATACTAGTAATACGCTGGTCAAGAGAGATTCTCTTGGAATGTTTTCTGCAACCGCAGTTAAAGCATCGTTGTTTGGTAACGCTAATAGTGCTACTGTTCTTCAAAACGCTCGTAACTTTGGTCTTACTGGTCCTGATATCACATCTAGCAACATTGGATTTGATGGATCCTCTGCTATAACTTTACAAGCAAACCTTTCAAACACTGGCGTTACTGCTGGTACATATGGTGGACAAACACAGATTCCTACTTTTGCTGTTGATGCAAAAGGTCGTATTACTTCTGCTGCTAACGTAGCGATTTCAACTGTTCTAGCGTTTGCTGGTGATAACGGTTCAGGTAATGTAACTCTTCTTTCAGATACTTTCACTATCACTGGTGGTGTAGGTATCGATTCATATGCTTATGATGCAAACAATACTGTTGTTCTGTCTGTTGATAACACAGTTATTCGTACAACAGGTAATCAGACAATCACTGGTAACACGACCATTCAAGGTAACTTGTATGTAACAGGTAATACCTTTACTGTTGGTGTAACAAACCTTGATGTTACAGACTCAATTATCAATCTTGCTAACGGTAACTTCTTTAGCGATACACTAGACATTGGTCTTGCTGGTTCGTACAACAACGGTGTTAATGCACACGTTGGTTTCTTCCGTGATGCAGAAACAAAAGAATGGTATGCTTTTGAAGGATACACACCTGATATCACTGCAAACAGCATCAACGTTTCTCACTCATCTTTTGCAACTTCAAACATCAACGCAAGTTACTTCAAAGGTAATATCATCTCGCGTGGTGTTGATGTTCAAACATTTGCTGCTGCTGGATATACTCAAGCAAACACAGCATTGACTGTTGGTAGTGCTGCATTCAGTAAAGCAAACGTAGCAAATACAATCGCTCAAGCAGCATACGATTTTGCTAATACACTATCTGGTGGTTCTTCTACAGACGGTTACGCAAGACAAACTGCTAATGCAGCGTTCGCTCAAGCCAATGCTGCTTACGATAGAGCAAATACAGATGTAACAAGCATCACAGTCTCTTCAGGAGATTATGGTGCTCCTTCAATAGTACCAGTATTTCACCTAGAAGCAAATGGTCGTATCAATTCAATTTCAAATACCTCTATCGCAATTGGTGCAAGTGCAATCACAAGCGGTACATTACCAATTGCCCGTGGCGGTACAAATAATAATACATTCACAGCAAATCAACTTGTTAATTATGACGGTACTAAACTTGCTTCTCTTGCTAATGCTTCATACACATTATCTGGTGCATTTTCAACTAGCAACACAATTACATCACTAACTGTTGATGGTTATGGTCGTGTAACTGCTGCAACGGGTGATATAATTGCAATCGCTGCTTCTCAAATTACATCAGGTACACTTGGTGTTGTGAGAGGTGGTACAGGAGCATCTTCATTCACCGTTAAGGGTGTTATTGTTTCAGATAATTCATCATCAACAGGTGCATTAAGTTCATTAACTTCTTCAACAGAAGGACATATTTTAACAATCAACGCTTCAGGAGTACCAACATTTGCTTACCTAACAGGTGGCTCATTCTAAACTTATTATGAAAAGGAATATATTATGGATGCAGATTTTATTAATGTTTATACCGAGGTCTTGCTTGAAAATGCTGAAGCTGTCATAAGACAAAACTTCATGCTTCAAGCAAGACTCAAGGTGATGGAAAAAACTCTTGAGGAAAAAGAAAAGACAAAACAGCAATTTGAACAAAGTATATTAAATAATGATACGGAAAAAGAAGGTTTAAGAAACACTGTAGACAGATTGAATAATCAAATTGCTGAATTGCAAAATAAGGTTGATTCGTTTAAAAGAGACAATGATTCGTTAAATAGTCAGATTGCAGATTGGCAAAATAGAGCAAATTCATTTGAATCAGATGCTACAATTGAAAAGCAAAGAATTCAACAAGCATACAATGATAGCCAAAAAACAATCTCTTCTTTGACGACGGAAAAAGATTCTTTGAATAAGCAGATTACTGAATTACTATCACAAATAGAATCTTTAAAACCAAGTCAAGTTATTACAGAAGAATCTAAAGTTACAAAGCGTAAACCAAAGAGTGAAGTTGTGATTGATGAAACAGGTGGAAGCAGCAAGATAAATACCACAACATCAACCAGAACTGAATTCGGCGGAACGTTTTAGTGGCAAACACAGTAATACAACTTAAATTTTCTACCGTTGCATCCAATACTCCTTCGGAGTTGGCCAATGGAGAACTTGCTATCAACTCCGCTGATGGCAAGTTATACTATCGCACTCCAAGCGGTAGTATAACATATTTAAATGCAACATATCCCGCAGGTCTAACAACCGAAGTCCAGTTTAATGATGCTGGATCTATAGGTTCTAATTCTGGATTTACGTTCAGTAAGTCTAGTCAATTATTAACAGTTACAGGTTCAGCAAATATTGGTGGTATGAATATCGTACCAACCATAACGTCTGCATATGCTTTTGCAAATACGGTTAACATCAAAACAGATGCCGCATTTACAAAAGCAAACTCAGCCAATATTTTAGCACAAGCAGCATACGATTTTGCTAATACACTTTCGGGTGGAACTTCTTCTGATGGTTTTGCAAGAGCAACAGCAAACGCTGCATTTGATAAAGCTAACTCTGCAAATATTTTTGCACAAGCTGCATTCAATCAAGCAAATTCAGAACCTATTGGTTCAGCAGCATTCACAAAAGCTAACTCTGCAAATATTCTTGCACAAGCTGCATTTGATTATGCAAATACTTCTGGTGGAACATATGCGACTGCCGCATTCGCAAAGGCTAATGCTGCAAATGTACTAGCACAATCTGCATACAATAATTCCAACACAAAGTTCGCATCAGCTGGTGGTACAATTTCTGGTGATGTTACTCTTACAGGTAATTTAATACCAACAACAGATAATGTTTATTACTTAGGTTCTACTACAAAACGTTGGCGTTCTATCTTTGTTGGTGCTAATTCTATTGACGTTGGTGGTATTGTTATCAGTAACTCAGGTGGTTCAGCATCACTTTCTGGCGCAACAGATTTTGCGTTGCCTGATAGTCCAGTTCCTTCTCTTGGTACATTATCAAATACAGCAAACGCGGCATTCGCTCAGGCTAATGCCGCAAATGTACTAGCACAAGCATCATATACATGGGGTAACACGGTAAATATATTTACTCAATCAGCATTTACGAAAGCGAATACCGCTAACACAACTGCTGAAGCAGCATATGCTTGGGCTAATACAGTCAACATCTTCACTCAGTCTGCTTATGCAAAAGCAAACGCAGCTAATGTTTTAGCACAAGCAGCATTTGATAATTCAAATACAAAATTCGCAACTGCTGGTGGTACAATCACCGGTAACGTAACTATTTCAAACGGTAGAGATTTAACCGTTACCGGTAACTTGTATGTTCAAGGTAATACTGTATCTCTGAACACATCAACACTTGATGTTGTTGATGCTTTAATCACACTTGGATCAGGAAATTATACAACCGATATTTTAGATATCGGTTTTGCTGCACACTATAACGCAGGAACAAACGCACACACCGGTCTGATTCGTGATTATGGAACTAAAGAGTGGTATTTCTTTAAAGGTTACACTCCTGAATTATCAGGCAACAATAACATCAATCTTAATGATGCATCTTTTGCAACCGATAATGTTAATGCAAACTTCTTCAAAGGTAATTTAATTGGAAGCACTGTTGTTACTACTGGTAACGTAAGTGCAAATTATTTTGTAGGTAATGGTAGTGCATTAACAGGTATTGCAAGAGCATCTTATGCTGATTCTGTTGCAAATGGAACTTCAAACGTTAATATTGTTACTGCGAATGGTAACGTAACAATCGCGGTTGGTGGTGTTTCTCCAATAGTTACTATTGCAAACACTGGCATCATAACAACAGGCAACGTAACTGCGAATTATTTTAGTGGCAATGGTAGTTTATTGACAGGTGTTGCCAGAGCATCTTATGCTGATTCTGTTGCAAATGGAACTTCAAATGTAAACATCGTTACTGCAAATGGCAACGTAACGATTGCTGTTGCTGGTGTATCACCTGTTGTTACAATAGCAAACACTGGATTATTCACTAGTAATTTAATCTCAAGTGGTTATATTCAGTTTGCAGATGGAACTAAACAGTATACAGCGAATGCTGGAAGTGGTAGTGGATCAGGTACTGCTAATACAAGCGGTTGGTTAGCGAATAGTGTAATCTTCGCAAACGCAACTGGATATCTATCCAACACAAATAATTTACAATTCTTCTCATCAAACAACGTATTACAAGTTACGACACTTACCACAGTAGGAACAAGCGGTAACATCACAAACGTAAATTATATTTCTGCCAATGGTATTACAACGACAGGTAGTTCTGGTAATATCTCAGGCGTAAACTTTGTTTATTCTAATGTGCATGTTGCCAATACAGGCGGTTATTTCCAGTTTGCTGATGGTACAAAACAATATACAGCGAATGCTGATTCAGGTGCATATGCGTTTGCTAACACAGTAAATATCAAAGTAGATTCTGCATATGCATTCGCTAACATTGCAAACATTAAAGTAGATTCTGCATATGCATTTGCAAATACTGTAAATATTAAAACTGATTCAGCATATGCATTTGCTAACACAGTAAACATTAAAACTGATGCAGCATTCACTAGAGCAAATACTGCTAATACTACTGCTGATGCTGCATTCAGCAAAGCAAACGTAGCAAATACAATCGCACAAGGTGGCTATGATAAAGCGAATGCTGCTAACGTTCTTGCTCAAGCGGCATTTAATGCAGCCAATTCTTCAAGTGGTTCTGCTGCTGCATTTGATTTTGCCAATACAGTAAACGTTAAAGTTGATTCAGCCTATGCATTTGCTAACACAGTAAACGTTAAAGTTGATTCAGCCTATGCGTTCGCTAATACTGTAAATATTAAGACTGATGCCGCATTTACTAAAGCTAATTCTGCTAACGTATTAGCACAAGCGGCATTTAATGCTGCTAACTCAGCCGGTGGTTCAGCATCTCAAGCAGCATTTGACAAAGCTAATTCTGCTAACGTATTAGCACAAGCGGCGTTTGACAAAGCAAATACTGGTGGTGGCGGCGGCGGTTCTTCTGTAAGCATCAGTGATGCACCACCAACTTCACCCACAGCAAACAGTTTGTGGTGGCAGAGTAACACAGGTATTCTAAAAATTTATTATACAGACGCAGATTCATCTCAATGGGTTGATGCATCACCACCAAGCGGTGGATCATCAACCACAGATGTGTTGAGTCCATTCTTACTGATGGGAGCATAAGGAACAACAAATGGCTATCGCATACAAAATACTAGGGCAATTAATTTCAACAGCAAATACTGCTGCTAACTTATATTCAGTTCCAGCAGCAACAAGTACCGTTATCAGTACCGTTTGTGTATGTAACCAAGCAAATAGTGCAGCAACATTTAGAGTAGCAGTTCGTCCTGTTCTTACTGCATTAGGTTCACAACACTATATCAATTTTGATACACCAATTCCAGGTAACGATACTATTACGTTGACTTTAGGTATCACGATGGGAAATACTGATGTTATGGTTGTAAATGCATCAACAAGTAACATTAGTTTCTCTGCATTTGGCAGTGAGATTACCTAATGGCAACAAGAACAGGCAGCACTCGCCGCACTTCAGCGTTCAGTGCAATTTCTAGCGGTGCTCAACCAAGCCCAACAATTTCTAGTGTTGTTGTAACAGACAGCAACTATGTTGAGTTGGATGATACTGCTGTTGGTACAACAGGTGGCTACATTAAAATAAAAGGTTATGGTTTTGTCGCAAACTCTAATGTTTATTTTAATGGAGCCACAATAACAAACACTTATGTTAGTTCAACAGAATATCGTGCAGTAATTCCAGCAACAACAGCAAATACTTATACACTGATGGTGTTTAAAGGTGCGTCATCAGGTGCAATCTATTATTCTGGTATTGCCACATCAGGTTTTCCATCTTTTACTTCTACATCTTATACTAATACTGGTACTGACGTTAGTATTCAATTACTGGCAACTGGCGATGCACCATTAACTTATACTTTATATTCAGGTGCGTTACCATCTGGTGTATCGTTGGCGGCTAATGGATTGATTTCGGGTACAATAACCGGATCAAGTACAAATACAGTAACGTTGTTAGTCAATGATGGGCAAAATCAAACAACACAACAAGACATAACAATAACTCTTACTGGAACAGATCTGTATTTTAATAGTACCGTTTTATTGATGAATTCTGAATCATCAGGTAATACATTTATCAATGATGCAAGTAATAATGCATTTGAAATTTCTACGGTTGGAACTTTTCGCCCATATAAATTTAATCCACACACTCTTGGATACTATAGTTGCTATTTTGATGGAACAGGCGATTACATAACATCTTCAAATACTTCATCTGTGAGTATGGGTTCAGGAGATTTCACAATTGAATTTTGGATGAATGTTTTAAGCAGTACAGATCCTCAACGTATCGTTAATAGTTGGGATACATCTACTGTAAGTTGGGCAGCATGGGAAGTTGGTTGTAATGGAACTACTGTGTTTTTTGATGTTAGTGCAGCTGGTGCATCTGCTGCGGTAAATATTAATACTGCCACAATAACTAGAGGTGTATGGTATCATGTTGCTTGTGTGAGAAACGGAAACGTATTTACAATTTATATTAATGGAACTGCTTCTGCCACTGCAACCGCATCAGTGACATTACAAGCAGCAAATAGGGTAACCATAGGTGCTAGAAATAGCGGTAGTACTTATCAAGAATTTTTTAATGGATGGTTAAGTAATCTTAGAATTACTAAATCTGCTGTTTATACCGCAAACTTCACACCATCATCTACAACAACATTAACTGCAATCGCAAACACTCAACTATTAGCTTGCCAAGCCAATCGTTTTATTGATACCAGTAATGTTGCATCTACTTTAACACCAAATGCTGATGTTGCAATTGCAGCAGCACATCCATTTACTCCTAATACAACATATAGTTTATATGGCAGTACCTATTTTGATGGTAGCACAAATTATCTTAGCGTTCCTGATAGTACGGGATTTGATTTTGGTAGCGGAGATTTTACAGTAGAAGCATGGATATATCGCGCAAGCGGAAGTAATAGAACGGGTTCTTGTGTTCTTGCTCAATCAATTTCTGGTGCATCTTCAAACTCAGCAACTTTTTTTGGAGCAGGTAGTGATGGACTTTCAATATATCTTTCTACTTCAGGCACTGCTTGGACTAATAATATAGAAACTGGTGTTGCTCCAACCAATAACAGTTGGTCACATGCAGTATGGCAAAGACGTTCAAATACTTTAGAAATTTATTTAAATGGAACACTCCAAACTGTTGTTTCTGGTACTGCTGCATTTAGTGGAACTGTATATAATTCTAGTAGAGCAGTAACAATTGGTTCACAAAGTGGAGGTGCATTCTTTACAGGATATATTTCTAATTTAAAAGTCACTAAAGGCGTTGCTCTTTATTCTGCAACATTCACACCAAGTTCTACTCCATTTACTGCTGATGCAAATACACAACTATTAACTTGTCAAACGAATTTAGCCGCTACCTCTAAAGCCATCGTAGACGGAAGTAATTACGATAGTACAATAACAGTATCAGGCAACACAGCAATAGGTTCATTTAGTCCATATTCTCTTACAGGATGGAGCAATTACTTTGATGGAAACGGTGATTATCTAACCATAGCATCAAATACTAACTTTGCAATTGCTTCTGGAGATAATTATACAATTGAAGCATGGGTAAATTATAATGGTAATGCAGCAGGTGCTATATTTCAAACAGATACAAATATTTCATCAACTACCAGTACTCTTTGGGTTGGATATAGTGGTGGTTTAATATATGTTTCTAAACACGGTGCAGGACAAGGCACTCAACTTACATATGCATGGACTCCATCTGCTGAAAGATGGTATCATATTGCTGTATCAAGAAATTCAGGAACATTAAGACTTTTTGTTGATGGTGCTTTAGCTAATACCGTTTCAGATTCAACTACTTATTCTCAAAGTGGTGTTGCTATCGGTGTGATTACAACACCTACTTACATGACTGGATATATTTCTAATCTTAGATTTATAAAAGGTACAGGACTTTATACCGCTGCATTTACTCCATCAATAACACCTTTAACTGCTGTTGCTAATACTATATTATTAACTTGTCAAAGTAATCGTTTTATTGATAATAGTAATAACGCATATTCAATAACCGTTAATGGTGATACTTCAGTAAAACCATTTTCACCATTTGCACCTACATCCGATTATGCAGCAAATACTGTTGGAACATCACTCTATTTTGATGGAACAGGTGATTTCATAACATCAAGTTATAGTATAAATTGGAGTACTTTTGGTTCTTATACTATGGAATTTTGGGTATATCACACCACATTATCTGGAACTAATCAAACATATGCAAGTACGGGTGATACTGGATATACTAACTTTTATATTTACACTGATGGAAGAATTGGAGTAGGTATTCAAGGAACAAATGAAATTGCAAGTACAGCCGGCGCTATGACTGCGAATCGTTGGAATCATGTTGCATATACTTATGATGGAACAACTACTAGAATATTTGTTAATGGCACTTCTGTCGCATCTGGAACAACGGCTGTTTATTCTAACAACTCAGCCTCATTAAGAATTGGTCAAGGTTTAAGTGGTCTACCAATTGCCGGATATATCGCAGATTTTCGTTTGACAAGAGGTCAAGCAAGATATACAGCCGCATTTAGTGTTCCAACTTCACCCGTTACACTAACATCAAACAATACAATAGCATTATTCAATCAATCACCTGGTGTTGTAGATTACTCAGGTAGAAGTATTATTGAAACTTTAGGTGATTCTAAAGCATCTCAAGCAATTGAAAAGTTTGGCACACGTTCTTTGTATTTTGATGGAACTGGAGATTTAATGATTATACGAAATGATCCGTTATTCAATTTTAGTAAAGGAGACTTTACGATTGAATTTTGGATCTATCGTTCTGCAACAGGTGATTTTATGCCTGTTGCGAAAACAATTTCCGGACAATTTGGATCGTGGTATATGGAATTCACTAGTGCAACTAGTACACTAAAATGGAATTCTTCAACTACTGGAGCATCTAATGATATGTTCAATGGTGTCTCTATGGGAACATTACCTAGTTTAAGTACTTGGTATCATGTTGCTATGGTCAGATATGGATCAGCATTTACTGGTTATATCAATGGAACTGGAACTTCAGTAGGAACAAGTGCAGGCACAATATATAATTCTTCTTATGATTTAACGATAGGTGCATTAAAAGGATCAGCATCATATAATCTCAATGGTTATATTGACGATTTAAGAATAACGAAATATGCAAGATATGTTGGCAACTTTAGTGTTCCAACATCTCCATTCTTAACAAGATAAATAGAACACTATGGCAATTAATTTTCCAGCAAGCCCAACTGTCGGACAAACATTCAACTCAGGATATAACACATATACTTGGGATGGAAGGTCTTGGACTACAGCAGGCGGTGGTAGTGGCGTAACCATTTCTATTGGTGATAGTAAACCTACTGGTGTTACTGCTAACAGTTTATGGTGGCAAAGCAATACGGGTATGTTAAAAATCTATTATACAGATGCAGATTCATCTCAGTGGGTTGACGCAATCCCTGTAGCAAACACAGCATCATTTGCAACAACAGGTAAATCTATTGCAATGGCAATAGTATTCGGAGGATAAAATGGCAGCACCAAATATTGTAAACGTAACAACAATTACTGCTAAGACTAACGTAGCAAACTTGACTAATGCAGTATTTTCAAGTGCCAATATTTTAACAAATGCTGCAAGTAGTGGGCAAGTTTATAAACTAAACGATATCTTAGTTGCAAATTATACAGGAACTACTGTTCTTGCAAATGTTGTTTTTAATAAAAGTGGATCTGGTCCATTTTATTTGGCAGGTGCAATTTCTGTACCCGCAACATCAACACTTGTTGTTTTAGGAAAAGACACTTGTATATACATGGAAGAAGGTGATGTGTTACAAGCAAATGTTTCATCAAATAATGCAGCACATCTAGTAGCATCTTATGAAATTATAAGTTAAAATGAGAACAAGAGGAAATAGAGGAATAATTGGACCTCAAACATTAGTCACCACTTCTAGTGGTTCTGGTGTACATAGCATTTATGATGCACAACAATTAAAAGGTGCTGGCACATGGCCACTTTTTGTTCTTCCTGTTACTCCAACAGTAGAATATTTGGTTGTTGCAGGTGGTGGTGGCGGTGGTGGTAGCACATCAGCAGATAAAGGCGGTGGTGGCGGTGGTGCGGGTGGCTATAGAGCCAATACTGGATATACTATCACTGCTAATAGTGCAATCACAGTTACAGTAGGTGGAGCAGGTAGTGCAGGATCTGGTGGTGTTGGAGGATCCGGCACTTCTAGTGTATTCGGTACAATAACATCAAATGGTGGTGGTGGCGGTGGATATGGTACTGGAGGACAAGGCACCGGTAGAAGCGGCGTAAACGGTTTATCAGGTGGTAGTGGCGGTGGTGGCGGTGGCGGTATAACGAATGGTGGTACTGGAAATACTCCATCAACAACACCAAGTCAAGGAAATAATGGTGGTGCATCAACAGCAGATCCATCAGGTGGTGGTGGCGGTGGTGGAGCAAATGCGGCTGGTACTGCTGCATCAACTTCAAATGGATTTGCAGGTGGTGCTGGACTGTTTTCAACAATCAGTGGAGCGAATACAGGATATGCTGGTGGCGGCGGTGGTGGTGCGTATGTAGGACCAGGTACTGCCGGTACAGGTGCAGTATCATATGGTGCTGGTAGCGGAGGAAGTCCTGGCGGAACAGCAAATACAAATACAGGTTCGGGTGGTGGTGGAGGGCAAGCAGGAGGTTCTGGTGGTGCAGGTGCTTCAGGTATCGTAATTATACGTTATTCAAACACTTATGCTAATGCTAACACTACTACTGGATCTCCCACCTTTACAAATGATGGTACATATAAAATATATATGTTTACTGGTTCTGGAACAATAACGTTTTAAGAGGAAAAAATGGCACATTTTGCACAACTTGATGATAATAATATAGTGACACAAGTTATTGTTGTTCACAATAATGAATTGATGCTTGATGGTGAAGAGTCTGAAGATAAAGGTGTTTTATTTTGTAAATCACTTTACGGCAGCGATACAAAATGGAAACAAACATCTTATAACGGCAGTTTTCGTAAAAACTATGCAGGCATTGGATACACTTTTGACAAAGACAGAAATGCATTTATTCCACCAAAATCATATAATAGTTGGGTGCTAAATGAAACAACTTGTCTTTGGGAAGCACCTGTTGCATATCCAACAGACAATAAAGTTTATGTTTGGAATGAAGATACTATTTCATGGCAAGAAATTGTAGAAACAGCACTATAAATAAAATATTATGGCACTTAATTTTCCATCAAATCCTTCCGTAGGTCAAACATATGTTTCTAACTACGCCACATATACTTGGGATGGATCATCATGGGCAACATCTGTAGTAGTAACTGCTTCAGGTGGATATCTTTTAAATAGTAATACAATTACATCTAATGTAACACTAGCATCTGGTTACAATGCATTAAGTGTTGGACCATTAACAATCGCAGCGAACGTTGTCGTAACGCAAGCGAATAGTACAAGGTGGTTAATCCTATGAGTAGCATTGTTATTGGAGGAGATACAAGCGGTTCTATCACTATAGCAGCTCCTGCGGTTGCTGGTTCAAACACGCTTACTCTTCCCGTGGGTTCTGATACTCTTGTAGGTAAAAATACTACAGACACTTTAGCGAATAAAACATTAACAAATCCAGTAGTATCAGGAAATATTACTGTTACTAGTCAAATAGCAATATCTAACGGGCAATCTTTTGTAAACTACACGGGCGCTAATGGTAACTCTGCTATAATCGTTACTGCTGCAAACACAAGAGGTGGTACAGGATATGCAGACTTCATACAAGCAACAAACACTTCTGGTGGTGCAACTAATCCAAACAAATATTTTAGATTGACCAGTACCGGTAGTATAGAAATTATTAATAGTGCGTATAGCACAACCTTACTGTCTTTGAGTGATACTGGTACAATGAGTGTCAATAGTGCATATCAGATTGCTGGTAAAAAAGCAGTCAACGGTCCTGCGTTTAGTGCTTATGCAAACGCTACCGGACAAACAATAACATCTGGTAGTCAACAAAAAGTTCTTTTCCAAACAGAAGAATTTGATACAGATAACTGCTATGCCAACTCACGATTTACACCAACAATAGAAGGTTACTATCAACTGAATGCTGAAGTTCGTTTAGATGGAGCATCCGGTACTGGTGAAATGATGATTGTTCTTTACAAAAACGGAGCAGAACACAAACGCGGCACAAACCAATCGGGCACACAAATTGCCGCAAACTTTTGGGCAATGCAAGTAAGTTCTGTAGTATACGCAAACGGCACTAGTGACTACTTTGAAATATATGTTCAACAGGGGTTGGGATCGAACGTAACTGTTACAGCAGTAAATGCTGCTGCTATCACTTGGTTCAATGGTTGTATGTTGCGTGGTGCATAAAGATAACTTACGAATGCGTATAATAGATGAGTAAAAAAGGTTAAAGATGAGTTCAATACAAGCAGGAACACTAGCAGCAAACGCTATCGTATATTCAACAGATACGACAGGTAATCTTGTATTCAAAACGGGTGCTAGTGGTAATACTGCATTAACTTTAGATACTAACCAGTTAGCAACTTTTTCTAACGGTATTTCCGTAACAGGTAACGTTTCTGGTAATTTAACTGTTACTGGTAATACAACAACAGGCAATTTGACGATTACCGGTAGATCAACATCAAATTCTGCTGTTGTTGATAATGTTATAGTATCACCTTACACGGGCTTTAAAAACCGTATCATTAATGGTGCAATGTTAATTGACCAAAGATATGCTGGTGTAGCAGTAACAGTTAATAGTTCAACTGCAACGTATGGTTTAGATCGTTGGAGAGGATTTGGACAATCTTCAGCGGGTGTTTTTACTATTCAACAAAACGCAGTTGCTCCTTCAGGTTTTGCAAATTCCATCAACATAAAAGTTTCAACAGCAAACACAACAATTCCTGCTGCTGGCTTTTATACGCTTCAACAAGCGATAGAAGGATATAATATTTCAGATTTAAATTGGGGAACTTCTACAGCAAAAAATATAACTTTATCGTTTCAAGCAAACTCAAGCGTTACTGGAACTCATAGTGGATCTGTTAAGAACAGTGATGGTACAAGAAGTTATCCTTTCGCATATTCAATTGCATCAGCAAATACATGGACGCCTGTTTCTATAACTGTTCCTGGTGATACAACAGGTACATGGTTTACAAATACATCTATTGGTTTAACTCTTACATTTAATTTAGGATCAGGGCGTGTTGCAACAGCAAACGCTTGGGCTGCTGGAAACTATGATGGTGCTACTTCATCTGCTAACGTAATTTCTACAGCAGGCGCAACTTTCTTTGTTACTGGTGTTCAAGTAGAAGCAGGAAATACGGCCACTTCTTTTGAGTATCGTAGTTTTGGTACTGAAGTAAGTTTATGTCAAAGATATTATCAAAAATCTTTTTCTCTTGGCATCGCGCCAGTAGATGGTATCAGTCAAAGTACGACCGATGGCACTTCACTACATTTATTTAATTCTTATGATACAGGAAATGGTTTTTTCAGTCCAGTTTATTTTCAAACTAAAATGCGAACATCTCCTACAATCACATTCTTTAGATCAGGTAGTAATGGTGTAACGAATGGTGTTTGGGGTACATTTGATGCTGGGACTTGGACAAGTGTCACAAGTATATCGGTTACTACTTGTAATGATATGTCATTTCTTGCTACTGGCACTAGAACATCAGCATTTACAACCAAAACCGCATACATAGGTTCTGGTACTTGGACTGCTTCTTCGGAGTTATAAAATGTATAAAGAAATTAAAAATCCTATGACTAATGATATTAGTGTGATTAAACGTTTATCGGATGGAGCACAAATTCCTTTACATCCAAATAATACTGATTATCAAGAATATTTGCATTGGGTTGCACAAGGCAACACACCAGAACCAGCGGATGGGTAAAGAAAAATGGCACTTACATTAGACGGATCTTTAGGAATTACTTTTCCAGCAGGCGGTACAGCGAATACTACTGGTGCTGTTGTTGGTACCACAGATACACAGACGTTAACTAATAAAACATTAACAAGCCCAATATTCACATCACCCAATATAGGTGGTGCCATATTATCATCATATACAGGATTTAAAAATAGAATACTTAATCCATTGATGGCGGTTGACCAACGCAACGCTGGTGCAAGTCAAACTATTACCGCAGCGGCTGCTTTAGCATATACAGTAGACCGTTGGTACGCTTATTGTACTGGTGCAAACGTAACAGGCCAACGTGTTGCTGGTGCATATACCTCTTCACAGTACCGATATCAATTTACAGGTGCTGCATCAGTTACAGCGATTGGTTTTGGTCAGCGTATTGAAGCGGCTAATTGTTATGATTTAGCTAATACTACAGCAACATTATCTTGTTATATTTCCAATTCTTTATTAACTACTGTTACATGGACTGCTTACTATGCCAATACCGCTGATACATTTGGATCATTAGCAAGTCCAACGCGCACTCAAATTTCTACTGGCACTTTCACTGTTTCTAGTACACGGACGCAGTACACAACAAACATCAGTATTCCTAGTGCGGCTACAACTGGTATTGAAATTGTGTTTACTGTTGGCGCTCAAACATCAGGTACTTGGATCATTGATAGCGTTCAGTTGGAAGCAGGTAGTACAGCAACTAGTTTTGAGTACCGTTCGATAGGTACCGAATTAGCATTATGCCAAAGATATTTACCTGCAATTTCTTCTGCCAGCAGTGGCGCCACTATGTTAACTATTGGGTATGCTTCTTCAACTACTGCTGGAAAATTTACTTTTCCAAATCCGGTTACTGTTAGAACGCCTGCAACTGGTGTTGTTATTTCTTCAGCAGCACATTTTTTTCAATATCAAGTAGGCTTGGTAATTAATTGTACAGCAATAACGTTTAACTCTGCAGGCCCCGGTTTTAGTGCTGTAGATGCATCAGTGGCTTCAGGATTAACGGCGGCTGCACCTACCATGTTTGGCCCGCAATCAACTTCTGCTTTAATGTATTTTACTGGATGTGAGTTATGAGCGATCCTGTTTGGAAACTGGTTAAAAATTTCATGACAAACCAATATGATGTTGTCTGGCGTGAGTGGCCTGACGGTCGTCAAGAATCTTGTTTAGTTACCGCACCAGAGTATTTATCGTGGATCGCGCAAGGCAACACACCCCTACCAGCGGATGAATAAATAGACTACTATGGCTAAACCTACAACAAGAGAAGAATTCAAACAATACTGTCTTCGCAGACTTGGTCATCCAGTTATTCAGATTAACGTGGATGATGACCAAGTAGATGATCGTATTGACGATGCTTTATCTTTTTATGCCGACTATCATTACGATGGTACCGAAAAGATTTTTATGAAGCACATGATTACACAAGCAGACATTAATAGACGTTGGATTTATTGCCCAGATGCAGTAAATTTTGTCACTGGAGTTATTCCATTTGACCAATCCAACTCATCTATCAATATGTTTGATTTGCGTTATCAGTTACGCCTTCACGATCTTTATGACTTTACTTCTGTTTCGTATGTCTCATATGAGATTACGATGCAGCACATTCGTACATTGAATCTGTTGTTCTCAGGTACACCACAGTTTCGTTTCAATCGTCATCAGAACAAGCTATTCTTAGACATTGACTGGTCTGGTGATTTACATCCAGGCGATTATGTTATCGTAGAATGCTATCGCAAATTGATTCCTGATGTAGTCACACTTACCGGTACTGTAACAGGTAACACTTCGTCAAACACTATCATTGGTTATGGTACAATTTTTGACCAAGAAATTCTAGAGAACGATGTTATTGTACTAGCCGATGGACAAGAAGTTCAAGTTCGTCATATCAATACTGCAACACAAATGACAGTGATTAGCAATCTATCTGCTAACGTATCTAATGTTTCAGTTAGTAAGACTGGTATCACAGACATTTGGAATGATCGTTTCTTGAAACAATATGCAACAGCAAAAATTAAATACCAATGGGGTTCTAACCTTTCTAAGTTTGCTGGTATTCAAATGCCTGGTGGTGTAACATTTGATGGTCCAAGAATCATGCAAGAAGCGAATGAAGAAATTCTTAAACTAGAAGAAGATATGTACAACATGGGTAGCCTGCCAAGCGAGATATTCACAGGCTAATCGTGTCAACAAATTTCTATTTCAATAATTTTCCTGCAAACCAGATAACCAGTGAGCAATTGCTGGTCGAAGATTTGGTCATTGAAGCTATGCAGATTCATGGCATGGATGTATTCTACTTGCCTAGAGAGTTGAGAAGTGGAAGCGATTTTGATTTCCTATACGGTGAAGACACAGTAAAGAGTTATACTAAAGCATACAATCTTGAAATGTATCTAGAGAATGTCACTGGTATGGATGGTGAAGGTGATATCATGTCCAAGTTTGGACTTGAGATTCGTGATGAAATTACGCTTCTAGTTTCTCGCCGTAGATTTAAATATGCAACAGCAGCATCAAATTTATTTCGTCCCAGAGAAGGCGATTTAATTTATGTACCGCTAGTACAAAACTTTTTTGAAATTACTTCTGTAGAACATGAAAACGATCAAGCAATGTTTTATACATTAGGTCGTGGTCGTGGTAACAACGTCTATGTCTATGCACTCAAGTGCAAACAATTTGTGTTCTCTGAAGAATACATTCAGACTGGTGTTGAAGAAGTTGATGAACAGATTCGTGATGCATACAAGAGAACAGAACTATCAATGAATGCTGGTGGTTCAGGTACTTATTTGGTTGATGAGGTTGTATATCAAGGTACAAACTACAATAATTCTACATATCGTGCAACTGTACACTCATGGTATCCAACAACACGAAAACTAGATGTTGTTATGGTTCAAGGTGATTTTTCTGCGAACGCAAACACAATTGGTGTTAAAAGTGGCGCAACTTGGGTATCTTCTGCATCTGATGATACGGTGTTTGATAATAATGCATTTGAAGATATCGTTGACAATACAAGAATTCAATCGGAAGCTAATTCAATAATTGACTTCTCTGAGCATAATCCATTTGGTGAAGTATAATGCTTAATAATCCACATTTCTATCATCGCACGATTCGCAAAGTTGTTGTTGCATTTGGTACTGTCTTTAATGACTTATACGTTATTCGTCAATCATCAACAGGTCGTAATTTAGAAAAGTTTAAAGTACCACTGAACTATGGTGCAAAAGAAAAGTATATCGTTCGTTTAACAACTGATCCTACGCTTACCAAATCAATTGCAACAGTAGTTCCTAGAATTTCGTTTGAATTAACTGGCATGACTTATGATGAATCACGTAAGTTACCTTCTACACTTCGTAACTTTACCGCAAATACTTCAACATCAATCAATGCTCAGTTTGTTCCAGTGCCATATAACTACTCATTTTCAATGTCAATCTATGTGCGTAATACAGAAGATGGCGCACAGATTATGGAACAAATTCTACCGTTCTTCACACCAGACTATACGGTAACTCTTGATTTCATTCATTCAATGGGTCACAAATATGACATGCCTATCATTTTAAATTCTGTTTCCAATCAAACAGACTATGAAGGTGATATGATGTCAACCCGTTTGATTATTTGGAATCTAGAATTCACAGCAAAAGGATATGTCTGGCCACCTGTGCAGAATGCGGAAGTTATTCGTCAAGCTAATACAAGTGTTTACTATGAAACATCTTCAAGAAATTCACAGAAAGTTTATGTTGATTATGCAAACGGTGTGGGTTATTTTAATCAGACAGAAAATATTCATGTTGCAAACAGAGGTGTAACAGGACAAGTTGTTTATTTTAGCAACAACGATACTGGTGTTTTAATTGTAGATAATCTAAACAAACTACTAAAAGCAAATGATAAAGTGGTCGGTGATACTACAAATGCATCATTTACAATTACCACAATTGATACTAATCCATTGAAATCGGTGTTGATTGTAACTAAACCTGCACCTAATACAGCATTACCGAATCAAGCATTTGGATTTTCTGAAACAATATCTGAATACCCTAATATAACTTAATCATGTCTAAATTGAATGAAAAATTATCTGAGGTTCTTGATGTAGAACCTATTGAGATTGAATCTGCTCCTGTTGTGGCTAAAGACCATACAGAAGACGATGCTGAGTTTGCTCGTAAGAACATTCGCAATCTGATTGAAAAAGGTAATGTTGCTATGGATAATTTATTGATTGTTGCAAAAGAATCCGAGCATCCAAGAGCATATGAAGTTGCTGCTGGTTTTATTAAGAATTTATCTGACTTAAATAAAGATTTACTTGAAGTACAAAAACGTAAAAAAGACTTGACTGGCGAAACGCAAAGTGCAAAAAACATAAATGTAGATAAGGCAGTCTTTGTTGGATCTACAACCGAATTAGTAAAATTTTTAAAGAATAAGGACAATCATGGAACAACTAATTGAACAACTCAAAGTAATTTTAGGTACAAATTTTGGTCTGTATCTTAAAGCACACAACTATCATTGGAACATAGAAGGTAATAATTTTCCACAATATCATTCTTTTTTGGATAGTTTTTATAATTCTGTTTTTGAACAAACAGATAATATTGCAGAACATATTCGTGCATTGAATGCATATGCACCAGGTTCATTTACACGTTTCATTGAGTTGTCTGCTGTTGAAGAGGCAACAACAGTGCCTGATGCATTAACAATGATGACCAATTTAAAAAATGATAACGACAAATACATTATGCAGCTAAGAGCAGGTATCGTTGTTGCTGATGCTGCTGGTGAACCTGCTGTATCAAACTTTCTACAAGACTTGTTAGGTGCTCATCAGAAACATGGCTGGATGCTCCGTAGCATCGTGAAGTAATGTCTGACGGATATCTTGGTAATGACCGACTCAAAAAAGTCGGTGTTGAATTATCCTACACACAAGAACAAGTTGCAGAGATTTTAAAATGCACTGATGATCCAGTGTATTTTATTAGAAAGTATGTACAGATTGTAAACGTTGATTTGGGTCTTGTACCTTTTAATATGTGGGGGTTTCAAGAACAAATGGTTCGTGATTTTCATGCGAATCGTTTTTCAATCTGTAAGATGCCTCGGCAGGTAGGAAAAACAACCACAACAGTAGGTTATATGTTGTGGGCTGTTCTATTCCAATCCGATTATACTGTAGGTATTCTTGCGAACAAAGGATCGTTAGCAAGAGAGATTCTAAGCCGTCTTCAGAAAGCATATGAATATTTGCCTATTTGGCTACAACAAGGTATCGTTGTGTGGAACAAAGGTAACATTGAATTAGAAAACGGTTCAAAAATATTCGCATATGCAACATCTGCTGCTGGTGTTCGCGGTGGTACGTATAATTTAATTTTCTTAGATGAATTCGCATTTGTGCCTCATAACATGGCACAAGAATTCTTCACATCAACTTACCCTGTTATTTCTTCAGGTAAGACTACAAAGGTTATTATTGTTTCAACGCCAAACGGTCTGAATCAATTCTATAAGATGTGGACTGATGCGATAGAAGGTCGTTCTACTTACAAGCCAATTGAAGTGCATTGGTCTATGGTGCCAGGTCGTGATGCTGCATGGAAAGATGAAACGATTCGCAACACTTCTGAAGAACAATTTAGACAAGAATTTGAAACAGAATTCATTGGTTCATCTGCAACACTCATTTCTGGCGCTAAACTAAGAAGCCTTGCATTTCATAATCCATTATCTTCAGTTGAAGGACTTGACATATACGAAGAACCAGTTCAAGGTAAATTGTATATCTGTACCGTAGATTGTGCCGAGGGCGTAGACCAAGATTATTCAACAATTAATGTTATAGATGTATCACAAACACCGTATAGACAAGTAGCAAAGTATCGTAATAATAAGTTACCGTTATTATTCTTTCCAACGGTAATCTATTCTTTAGCCAGAAAATACAATGAAGCCTACGTTCTGATTGAAACGAATAACGTAGGACAACAAGTTGTTGACATTCTACACTATGAATTGGAATATGAGAATGTCTACAAACTTGAGCATCATCATATTAAAGGACAAAGTATTTCTGGTGGTTTCAAACGTTCTTCTTCTTTTGGCATCAGAACAACAAAGACAGTTAAAAAGATCGGTTGCGCTAACTTGAAAACGCTTATAGAGAACGACAAGTTAATTATCAACGATTTTGATACGATTGCAGAAATGAATACTTTCGTAAGAATTCGTGATTCATATGCAGCAGAAGAGGGAAATAATGATGACTTAGTTATGGGCTTAGTTATATTTGCTTGGCTATCCGCGCAGTCATACTTCAGAGATTCTACGAATATTGACATTCGCCGTGTACTACTCCAAGAAAATAGCACATTTGATGAAGAAAACCTGACTCCCGTTGGCATCATTGATGACGGTAGAAAAGAAGAAGTTATCAATGATGGGAAAGACATTTGGTCTACCCAAGGGTATTCTTCAACTTTCTAAATAACTAAATAGACAATCAAAACGAATTTGACCCATTCTACTAAAGGAGAAATCCAATGGCATTTCAGTTATCACCTGGGGTAAACGTATCAGAAATTGACCTGACTACAATCGTCCCCTCAGTCGCCACATCCATTGGCGCATTTGCCGGTCCGTTTGCATGGGGTCCAGTTGGTGAAATCATTACTATTTCCGATGAAGTCCGTCTTGCTGCAACATTTGGCAAGCCAGACTCAACAAATTATGAATACTGGTTCTCAGCAGCAAACTTCTTGGCTTATTCAAGCAATTTAAAAGTCGTTCGTGCAGTCAATGCTGCTACAGCACGAAACGCATCTGCAAATGGTACTGTCGTTCTAATTAAAAATAGCGATGATTGGTTAGACAACTATTCTAGTGGTGCAAACACTTATGGTTATTTTACTGCACGTTATGCTGGAGCAATCGGCAATTCATTAAAAGTTTCAATGGCTGATGCTAACACATATAACAACTGGACTTATTCATCACTATTCACATCAACACCAGGAACATCAACATATGTTTCAAACAAAAATGGTGCAAACGATGAAATTCATATCGTTGTTATTGATGAAGATGGTTTGTTTACAGGTACAGCAAACACAGTTCTAGAAAAATATGCTTTTGTTTCTAAAGCTGCCGATGCAAAAGATGACTCAGGTAATGCAAACTATTACAAAACAGTTCTTCAGAACAAATCTAATTACATTAACTGGATGGCTCATCCAGGCACCACCGGTTCTGGAACTGCATGGGGATCAAATGCAAATGCATCAACATTTGCTGGTCTAACAGGTAACGTTACAGTGTCTCTATCAGGCGGTGTTGACGGTACAACTTCAACAGCAAACGTTGTGACAGCATACGATTATTTCAATAACGCAGAAGCAGTTGACATTTCTCTAATCGTTAGCGGTCCAGGTGATGCAACAGTCGCAACATCACTTATCGCAACTTGCGAATCAAGAAAAGATTGTGTTGTATTCTTGTCACCTACAAAAGCAAGCGTTGTTGACAATGCAGGTTCAGAGACAACATCAGTCACAAGTTATCGCAATTCATTAACAAGCTCATCATATGCTGTCATTGATTGCAACTGGAAGTATCAATATGACAAGTACAATGATGTGTATCGTTGGTTGCCATTAAACGGTGACGTTGCTGGTCTATGTGCAAGAACAGACCTTGAAAGAGATCCATGGTTCTCACCAGGTGGTTTGAATCGCGGTATCATCAAGAATGTTATTAAACTTGCATGGAATCCAACAAAGACAAACCGTGATGACCTCTATATCAAGGGTGTTAACCCAATCGTTTCATTCCAAGGCGAAGGTACAGTTCTATTTGGTGATAAGACAATGCTTTCTAAGCCAAGTGCATTTGATCGTATCAATGTTCGCCGCTTGTTTATTGTCCTTGAGAAGGCAATTTCAAGAGCAGCAAGATTCTCAATGTTTGAATTCAACGATCAATTTACACGCGCACAGTTTGTTTCACTAGTTGAACCATATCTACGCGATGTTCAAGGTCGCCGTGGTATTACTGACTTCCGTGTTGTCTGTAACGAAACCAATAACACTGGTGAAATTATTGACCGCAACGAATTCGTTGGTGATATCTACATCAAACCTGCCCGTTCAATCAACTTTATCCAACTTAACTTTGTCGCAGTACGCACTGGCGTATCGTTTGATGAAGTGGTTGGAAAGTTTTAATAAATAAGAGAACAGGAGAACAATAATGGCATTCAGTGTAAATGATTTTAGAGCGCAAATGCAAGGTGACGGTGCCCGCCCGAACCTATTTGAAGTCTCTATGCCTTTCCCTGGTTTCTCTGCACCAGGAAATGCACAAACAAAACTTACATTCATGTGTAAGACTGCTCAATTGCCAGGTTCAACACTCGGTGTTGTTCCTGTGCAATACTTTGGTCGTGAACTAAAGTTTGTTGGTAACAGAACGTTCGCAGATTGGACAATCACAGTTATCAATGATGAAGACTTTGTTATCCGTAACGCATTTGAAAGATGGATGAACGGTATCAATAGTCACAACCTTAACGTTCGTAATCCATTAGCCGCTGCGCCTCTAGGATACTCAGTTGACGGCGAAGTAAAGCAGTTTGGTAAGAAAGGTGATGTACTCAAAAAGTATAAGTTTATTGGTCTATTCCCAACGGATGTTACTCCAATTGATGTTGATTGGGGTTCAAACGATACCATTGAAGAGTTTTCAGTAACTCTAACATATCAGTGGTGGGAATCAGTAGAAGACGGTGTAGTGTAACGAAGAGGACTTCGGTCCTCTTCTATCAACTTTAGGATGAATTATTAATGGCAATTTACCTTCTTATCAAAGAACATGCTTACACAGGTTTAAAATATCTGTGTAAGCATGTTGCATCTTCTTTTTCCGATTGTGAAAAGTATAAAGGTTCTGGCACTTATTGGAAAAGACATTTAAAGCAATATGGCAATAATGTAAAAACTACCTGTCTTTTTGTTACAGATGATAAAGATGAATTTAGGGAAATAGCCAAAAAATATTCTTTAAAATTTGATGTAGTTAATTCTAAAGAATGGGCAAATTTATGTACGGAGGAAGGTCAAGGTGGAAATACTGTACTTGATAAAAAACTTCACGGTGAGAAAAGCAAAAAAACATGGCAAAATCCATTTGTTAGAGAAAAATTACTAAGTCATTTATCGGAACATATAAAAATCATTCAACCTTTAGCTGCAAAAGCTGCAAAAGAAAAATTAACCGGTATTTCTAAGACGGAACAGCACAAACAAAACATGAGAGGAAAAAGACCTCATGTTAATCAAACTGGTAATAAAAATAATAATGCTAAAAGCATTCAAACTCCATTTGGAATATTTGGAAGTATTCGTGAAGCATCTCAACAAATTAAAGGATACACATATAAAATGATTTGGGATAGATTACAAAATGATAAAGAGTGGAGGTACGTCTGATGGCTGTGCGGCTATTCGGTTTTACCTTAGGTAAAAAAGACGTTGTTCAGGTTGAATCGCCTGAGCAACGCTCTTTTGCTTTGCCTACGGAAGCAATTGATGATGGTGCAGTTACTATCACATCCAATGCTTACTACGGAACTTATGTTGATTTAGAAGGTTCTGTTCGTAATGAAATAGAACTAGTAACAAGATATCGTGAAATGGCTAATCATCCAGAATTGGAAATGGCTATTGATGATATTGTAAATGAAGCAATCTCACATGATAAATCTGGTAAATCTATTGATATTCGCCTTGAAAAACTTAAGCAACCAGAAAATATCAAAAAGAAAATCATTGAAGAATTTCAGAAGATTACTGCTCTATTAAACTATGGTAATCTTGCCGATGACTTGTTCAAGCGTTGGTATATTGACGGTAGAATTTACTATCATATCATCGTTGATGAAAAGAAACCTAAAGAAGGTATTCAAGAATTACGATACATTGATCCACGCAAGATTCGTAAAGTGCGTGAAATCAAAAAAGGTAAAGACCCTAAGACTGGTGCTTTAATCATTGAATCAATGGCAGAGTATTATGTCTACAACGACAAGGGTACTACAACACAAACATATACCAGTGCAGTAAATGCTGGTTTGAGAATTGCACCTGATGCGATTCTAAATGTAAACTCAGGTTTGATGGATGCTAAAAATACATTCGTCATTTCATATCTACACAAAGCAATCAAACCTCTGAATCAGTTGCGTATGATTGAAGATGCGGTTGTTATCTACCGTGTCTCAAGAGCACCAGAGCGCAGAGTATTTTACATTGACGTTGGTAACTTACCAAAAGGTAAAGCAGAACAGTACCTACGCGATGTAATGATTAAGTACAAGAACAAAATTGTTTACGATGCACAAAGCGGAGAAATTCGTGATGAGCGTAAACATATGTCAATGCTTGAAGACTTTTGGTTGCCTCGCCGTGAAGGTGGTAAAGGTACAGAAATCACTACATTACCAGCAGGTCAAAACTTAGGTGAACTTGCTGATGTTATTTACTTCAGACAGAAACTTTTAAACTCGCTGAATGTACCAATCTCTCGCTTAGAACCACAGCAAGGTGGTATGATTGGTGTAGGTAAGACAACAGAAGTTACCCGTGATGAAGTTAAGTTTACACAATTCATTGACAGACTTCGTAACAAGTTTTCACAAATATTTGATAAAGCATTAGGCACTCAACTTGTTCTTAAAGGTATCTGTACTAAAGAAGAATGGAACGAATTTAAAGAATTCATCTATTATGATTTTGTAAAAGATAATAACTTTTCTGAAATGCGTGATGCAGAATTGTTGCGCGAAAGAGTTAGCTTACTAAGCGTTGTTGATCCATATGTTGGTCGTTACTACTCAGCAGAATGGGTAAGAAGAAATGTTCTGCAAATGTCCGATGAAGATATGAAGATGATTGACAAACAGATCAAAAAAGAAGCAGACTTAGGTATTGGCGGTCCAACTATGCCACCACAACCTGAGCAACCACAACAAGAAGAACAGGTAGATCCTGCACAATATCCTCCTGAAGATAATACAGCAGATGATAAATCTGAAGAATCAGATACACCTGATCTAGATGCTGAGGTGGAAAAATATACATCATTACTAAATAAGGGTAAAGGAAAATAAATGGAAAACTCAAATTTTTTAGATAAATCTAAAGGAAAATAAATGAAAACCTCTCAATTTTTAGATAATGTTATTGCAGGTAATGCATCAGTAGCAAAAGAATCTTTAAATGATTTACTTTCTGCCCGTGCTTTTGAAGCACTAGAAGGTCGTAAAGTTGAACTTGCACAAAGAATTTATAGTCGTGCTGAAGTTCAAGAAGAACAATTAAATTTAGAAGATTATTCTTTAGAAGAATTGAAAGAATTTATTGATTCTGAAGAATTTGACCAACTTGATGAATTAAAAAAATCTACATTACAATCATACTATAAAAAATCTGTTGACAGTGGATTAAGAGCGCAACACCGTGCTACAAATAGTTTGATGGGCGGTAGTGATGCTGAACATAAAAAAAATGTTGCTGCTATAGATAAAAGAATGTCTGGTCAAGATGCTGTCACCAAACGTTTGGGTAGTAAAGCAACTATGGCTATGGACAAAGAAATGGGTGTTTCACGTTACAAATCACCTAGACATAAACCTACCCGTCCAAATCCAAAAAGATATAGCGAAGAAGTTGAAGAGTAATGGCTAACTAAATGAAATCTTTATTAGAATTCAAATCTATTGTTGAAGAAGAAAAATCAGACTATTCAAAGTTTGATGTTTTGGTTCGTGCTGGTCTTGCCAATAAGGCACAGATGCAACGTATTCACAGCATCTTAGACAGAATGCAGGAAGAGAAACCTACATTCAGCAATGCCGACAGAGCAATCATTCAGAACCTATTCAATCGCATGGTAGATTTAATTTCTAATAATAAACAGATTAATATGCAAGCTCGTAGAGCAGTGAAAGAAGATGTTGAGCAGTTAGATGAAATTAGAACCTCTGATGTTCCTAATGATCCACCTTACGTTCTTGTATTGAGAAGAAAAGCAATTCGTTTATACCCTGATGGTGCAAGAGTTGCTTTGTATTATACTCCACAAATAAACAAGTACTTTTCAGTACCTTATGGTGTGGATATTGATTCTACAATACAAGCCGAAGAAGTTGAATCTATTGATGAATTATCATCAGGATTATTAGACCGTTATAAAGAGAAGGCAAAAAAATCTGCCGATGATTTAACTGCACAAGGTAAGTATAGTCAAGCAAATGACAGAACATTAAATGTTATGAGAGCAACAGGTAAACAAATTAATAAAACCGTTGCAGGTATTAAAAAAACTTTAAACAAAGAAGAATATGTTGAAGAAGCAGTAATGGATCAGTTGCATAAAATTGTAGCAAACAAATCAGCACAGTCTGTTAAATTTGGTTCAGGTCATACTCGTAAAGTAGATCATTTTACTGCATCGGCTATTACTCAAGTACACAAAGCATTGAATGATGAAAACAAAAAGAAGTTTGAGGCAATGGTACATAAATCACCAGAGCATCTAATGAAAGCTGCTGACTTTGCTTTCAAACATACAAAATGAATTTTATAGATTTAATTATTGCAAATAAATTAAATGAGGCTAAAGAAAGTTTACTGACTCGTTTGAATGAAATTGCAAAGAAAAGATTAGAAGAAGCAAAGAATTATGTAACAGAAGAAATGTTTGATGAAGCACAAATAAAAAGTTCAAACATTGTTAAGATGGGTCGTATCACTAAGATTCGCCGTAGAATTAGAAGAAATAAAAAAGGTCGTATTGTTGTTCAAAAGAATATTAGAAGATCAGGAATTAAAGGTTACAGAATTTCAGGCAACACAGTAAAAAGGATACCAGCAACAGCAAGAATTCATAAAGCTCGTATGTTGAAACGGGCTTGGAAAACAAAATTAAAAGCTAAATTACGCCGCACATTGCTAAAAAGAAAAATGTCAATGAGAAGGCGTTCTTCACTAGGACTAAGATAAATGGCACTTGAAATTATCAACACACAGCGTTCATCATCAATCATTCGTATGGTTGATCCTGGATCATATAACGTTTCAATCAGCAACGTAGCATTCAATGCAAATGAAACTGTAAACTCAATGAACATTCGTAAACTTGCTTGGTCGACAAACGGCAACATTTCTATTGCCCGTGGTTCTGTACCAATCTTTTCATTACACAATACAGGTTCATTGCAGCTAGACGAATTAAATCATGTCGTTGCTAACAACAATACAGATTATCTTTTAGTTACAATTACAACAGGTGGTTTCTGTTTGATTGAAGTTACTAAAGATACGAAATACACAACTCCATTAACAGGCATGTAATATGAAACTTATTAGAGAAACGGTAGAGAAAGTTCGCTATATTACAGAAGCTGCCGAAAACGGCAAGAAGCATCTGTATATTGAAGGCACATTTCTCGTTGGCGATGCCGTAAATAAAAATAATCGTATGTATAAGATGGATACTCTACGTAACGAAGTTGCTCGTTACAACGAAGAGTATGTAAAAACAAATCGTGCGTTAGGCGAACTAGGACATCCCGATACTCCATCTATTAATCTAGAAAGAGTTTCACATAAAATTGTTTCCTTGGTTGAAGATGGAAATACATTCTATGGTAAGGCTCGTATCCTTGAAACACCATATGGGCAAATTGTGAAGAACTTTATTGATAATGATGTAAGCGTTGGTGTTTCATCTCGCGCTCTAGGCTCTCTTGTTCAAACAAAAGAGGGCTATAATCTTGTTCAAGACGACCTAAAACTAGCAACAGCAGCAGATATCGTTGCTGATCCTTCGGCTCCAGGTGCTTTTGTCAACGGCATCATGGAGAACAAAGAATGGATGTTTGTGGAAGGCAAGTTTGTAGAGTCGGACTTTGACTATGCAAAGAGACAAATTATAAAAGCGTCTTCCAAGCAGATTGAGGAAGTTGCTCTAAAATTGTTTGAAAACTACCTCAGAAAACTTTAATTTTATAAATAAGAAATCATAAGGAGATTCCTAATGGCAACAAACAAACTTATGGAAGCCGCAGCAGAAATTCTTGCAGGTAGCAAGGGTAAAGCGCCGGCCATGCCAATGCAAAAACCTGAAGGTTCATCATACGTTGAACTTGGTGGTCCTATTAACAAACCAGCTGAACATGAAGATAAAGTTGGTGAAGATCCTTACAAGGATTACAAAATGACTCTACCTAATGTTAAAAAGGCCGAAGCACCATCCGCTAAGCCTTCATCGGCTTCTTCAGACACCCAATTGAAACTTGGTGGTGGTAAGAAAACCATGGGTGAAGAAGAAGTAACTGATGAAGAAATCATCGCTGAAAAAATGCATGATGACGAAGCAGAAGATAAAGCAATGATGAAGAAAATGAAAATGAAAGAAAAGATGAAAGAGGATGTTAATGCCCTTTTCTCAGACGATTCTACCATTTCAGAAGAATTCAAATCTAAAGTTTCTACAATTTTTGAAGCTCGCGTGAATGATCGTATTACACAGATT
>Ga0214923_10001213_pt1 | contig 37261 bp, 39 predicted proteins | sample LL1510_MetaG_FD_177993 | JGI IMG/M metagenome (GOLD analysis project Ga0214923, IMG submission 177993) | Freshwater microbial communities from Lake Lanier, Atlanta, Georgia, United States - LL-1510 | ecosystem: Environmental > Aquatic > Freshwater > Lake | place: USA: Georgia | collected...
TCTAAAAATCAGATCTTCCATCAAGTGCTCTAGATAATGTTATATCATCTGCGTACTCAATGTCTCCACCAACCGGAATTCCACGAGCAATTCTAGATATTTTCACCTTTTCAGGTTCATCCACACCCTCTTTCACTAATTTAGAAATATACATTGCTGTAGATTCGCCCTCTAAAGAAGTAGAAGTTGAAAGAATAAGTTCTATTTTGTCGTGTTCAAAACTTAGTTTTCTTACTCTTTGTATTAATTTATTGAGTAGTAGTTCATCAGGTCCAATATTATTTAAAGGATCAATATTTCCGTGTAAAACATGATAAACACCTTTAAACCCTACTTTTTCAAACGAGAAAACATCCATCGGACTTGTGACCACCATTATTAAAGAGTTATTTCTAGAAGAGTCCTGACAAATAAAGCACGGGGATTCTTCGTCTAAGTTTCGACAAATCTCACAATAAATAATTTTCTTCTTTAGTTGTAATAAATTTTCAGCAAAAAGTTCAATTTGATTTTCAGGAACACGAAGCATATAAAAAGCTAATCTTTGAGCGCTTTTAGGTCCAATTCCGGGAAGCCGTTCAAAAGACTCGATTAAGTTAGCAAGAGTTCTTGGAAGTCTCATAATTATTTAGTAGGAACCCCTCCGTCAAAAATAGATAAAATATCTCCAGAAGACATATCTGCTGGAATAGATACATTGTGGTCTGTTAAGTCATCAGAAATTTTTTGACCTTCATTAAAGCCGTTAGTACTTCTTTTGTTCTCAACCACACATCTAAAAAACAACCTATTCTTATAAACTGAATAAAAAAGGTCTTCAATATAGAGTTTGTTCTTATTTGAGTTAAGTCTCTCTGCATGAAACTTAAAATCAACTTCCATCACCACCACATTCTCCTCTATTCCAACAAGTCTAATTACCCTAAGTAGTGTTTCAACTGATTTATTTTCTTTAGCAGATCTTTTTAAGATTTCATCCCAAGAAGATTTTAAATCCTCTAACGAAACAACTCCGTCGGTTGAGAGATGGGCAATCTCATCTTCAGAAACTTCTTCTATATCTTCATGAACAGGTGCTTCTTTATCTTTAACTATGACTACTTCAATCTCTTTTTTTGGAGCAACAACCTCTTTCTCAAAAGTAAGATTAAGAGAATTCATAACAAGTAAATCTAAAAGTAGTTCTGATGCCTGGGAATATTTAATTTTTGAATAAATTTCAATATATGTATTAACAATCTCTAAGAAATTTCCAGTAGGAACAGTTTCAATAATAGCTAAAATTTGATTTTTAATATTTTCGTTTACATTTTTGCTATCAACTTCAACTCCTAGTTTTAAATGAGTTGCAACTCTTAAAAAAGAAATAAACGAATCAATCCATTTAACAACATCAATTCCCTTTTTCTCAAGGTTTTTATGGAAGTTGAGTAAATTTACATAGTCAGATTTTAAAATTAATTGTAAATATTCTAGTTTAGAAGTATAGGAATATAAGTCTTCGAATTTTTTATAACTATCACCACCCAACATTTGAGTCAGTAAAGTTTCAGCATCTCTAAAACCACCGTTAGAATAGTTGGCAATACCTAAAAGTTCATCATCTGTCATACTTATTCCCTCTTTTTGGGAAATCTTTTTTAGTTTTTCTAAGATTTGATCATTCGTTGGCCTTTTTAAAGAAAAGCTTTGGCATCTAGATTTAATAGTCTCCGGAATTTTCTCAGGTTCTGTTGTACAAAGTATAAAATAAACATACTCAGGAGGCTCCTCAATTGATTTTAAGAGCGCATTAAAGGCTGGGGTGGTTAACATGTGCACCTCATCAATTATATAGACTTTTTTCTTGCCTTTTAGGGGTGCAAACTTTAAGCCATCTCTTAAACCTCTTGCATCATCAATTCCTCTATTTGAAGCCCCATCTATCTCGGTTACATCCACGTAACTTCCATTTTTAATAGAAACACAGGCCTCACAAGTTCCACAAACATCGTCTTTAAAGTTTTCGCAGTTGAGAGCTTTAGCTATAAGTCTTGCTGAAGTTGTTTTACCGATACCTCTAGATCCAGAAAGGATTGTGGCGTGCCCAAAGGTGCCGTTTTGTAAGTGTTTTAGGATTAAATCAACATCCGGATTGGGTCTAATAACATCTGAAAATTTTTCCGGTCTGTACTTGGTGTAAAGCATATCATCTATTATAGATGAGTATTAAGATATTGGGATAAGTCAAAATTTTTAATTTCAGATATTTCGTGTGGTAAAAAATTAGTTAAAACATAAGCATCTATAGCCATATCCTCATTCGCAGGTCTACCAATTCCAAATCTCAGTCTGTAAAAATCTTTTGTTCCAAGAGCTCTCGTAATATCTTTGATTCCGTTGTGCCCTGCATCAGAACTACCAAAAGAAACTTTAATTTTTCCAAAGTCTAAATCTAACTCATCTTGAATTACTAAAATCTCTGAGGGTTCTATCTGGTAAAAATTAGCTAATTTACCAACTACTTCCCCGCTAACATTCATAAATGATTTTGGTTTGGCAAAAATAATTCCATCTTTTTTCAAAATATAAGCATTATTTTTGCCGTTATATTCAAATTCTTCATTCTTTAGAAAGTTATCTAAAACTAAAAAACCCAAATTATGTCTATTTAATGAATATTTTTCGCCTGTATTTCCAAGGCCAACAACAAGCTTGAATTTAGAATTACTCATCGTCATGCTCATGATGAACACCAAGTAAATGCAAAATTCCGTGACCTGCTAATTCGGAAACTTCTTGTTCTAAATTATTTCCATATTCAGAAGCTTGTCTTTCAGCTTGATCGATATTAACTACCACATCTCCAATATAGTATTTACCTTCTTCTGTTTTTTCATGAATATCAAAAGATAAGACGTCTGTAGCGTAATCTTTGTTTCTGTATTTTTTGTTTAATTCTTTGATTTCTTCGTCACCGACAAAAGTAACATTTACAAAACCTTTTTTTAAATCTTCTTTACTGATTTGAAATTTCATTTGGAAAAAATTCTTTCATAAGTACTTCAAGAAAAGCTAATTCCTTCTTTTCTTTTTCAGCAGTTTCTAGTCTTCCGCCTTTTTCGTACATAGGAATTGATTCGTTTCTATTTTTAATTTGTTTTTTGATAATTCTAAACTCGTCTTCAGAAGAAAGTTCTTTTCCCTCACCCTTAAGAGCGATTTCTCTGTTTTTTAATTCAGAAATTAGAAGTCTAAGAGTAGATACCTCTACTTCAGCCTTAGACTTCTGCATTTCTATTAATTTAGATCTTAATGAATCTATAATCATAATTATTTATTATTCTTATTCTCAAAGAAAATTCTTCTTTTCTTTGCTTTTGAATTTCTAAATTTTATTGTACTAGGTTTAATATATTCCATTCTATCCCTAGCTTGTTGAAGAGTTCCTTCTGAAAGAACTGCTCTATTGAATCTTCTAAGAGCTTGCTCTAATGACTCTCCGGACCTAATTTTTATTTTGGTCAATGTAAAACACCTCCAAACAGTTAACTATGTACTACCTCCGGGCTCGGTTTCCGAACCCCCAAGAAGATGAAAATGTTCATGTTCAAAGTGGTTGTAACCTGCACCGTTATTGACTAACTTATAACCAGTTTTATCAAGTTGATATTTTACCACCATTTCATAAATAACGGCAAAAATCTTCTCATAATACCCCTCTTTTGAGTATTTTCCTGCCAAAACATCCTTTTTTTCTCGGTGATATTTATCAACAATTAAAAGATGAACCGGACTAACAGGATACTTATTCTCAATCACCATAAAGTCTTCATTCTCAAAAATCAAAACTTTAGGCTCCTGATTTTGTACAATTTTGCAAAAAAGGCATGAATTGTCATGCTTTTGGTCAAGAGAAATTGTACTCATAGATTAAGTATAATGAAAAAATTTTTAAAATCAAACTTTAATTTATCTAGAAATTAATTGAGACACATCTTTGAAGGTAACGGCAATTAAAAGTCCTAGTAGAACTAACATTCCAACCTTGTTAACAGCTAGCTCAAATTTTGGATTTGGTTTTCTTCTAAAAATCATTTCATAAATTACAAATACTAACCTTCCACCATCAAGTGCGGGTATAGGCAAGATGTTCATAATTGCCAAACTTAATGAAAGCATAGCAACTAAATTTAGCATCTCTAACGAAAAGACTGAATTTGTCTCTTTAGAAATTGAATCAACAACAGAGTAAATTCCAACAGGACCGCTAACATTTTGAGTAACAATGCTTGAATCATTATGTTTTATTGAAAGTTTCACCATATCTGATATTGCTGAATATGTAAAAGTAGCAATATTTACACTATGAGCAAATCCTGCATAAAACCTGGAGTTCCCTTCATAAACTAAAGTTCCTACTTTAGTCATCATGACACCCATATATTTTTGATTATTTTCTTCATACAACTCTATCTCAAACTCTTTGATTGAAGAAACATTTCTAATATTTTTAAAAACTATATTTGCTTTATTATTTGAGGTTTTTGCAATCTCCTCTTTAACTTGCTTTTCTGAGGTAATTTCAACACCATTAATACTATAAATGTAATCTCCTGGAGTAAAATCCTCTTTCTTTAATTTTGATTTATCTGAGAATCCGCCAATAACGGCTTCCTTCACTTCTAAGTCACCAAGCACTGGTTTGAAATCAAAAATCATAGGAATATAATCGGATCTAAAATTCTTATACATTAATAAACCTTGGTATATGAAAATTGCTAGTAAAAAGTTCATTAACACACCAGCTGTAATAATTAGGAATCTTTGTTTAGTTGATTTAGCTACAAAACTGTCAGTATCATGAGTGCCATCTGATTCATCCTCACCTTTTAGTCTCACAAAACCACCAAACGGTAAAAGATTTAATGAGTAAATAGTCTCTCCTATTTTTTTGCCAATCATTTTAGGGGGAAGACCTAAACCAAACTCCAAAACCTTCACACCAGCTCTTTTAGCAGCTAAGAAGTGGCCTAATTCGTGTATTAAAACTAAAAATGAGAGTATTCCAAAAAAAATTAAAGCAGAGTTCATTTATAACTCCATGATAGACTTCTTCTTCTCAGAAGCCAAGTCTTCCAACTCTTGATTAAACTCTTTCACAATCTTATCTGCTTCATCTTTAAGAGTAAACTTTTCGTCTTCTCCTATTTTTTTATCAGTGAAGTCCTTATCGATAGTTTTATTAACATCGTTTCTGATATTTCGTAGAGATGTTTTAGCATTTTCTAATTTTGTGGTTATTAGTTTTGCAATCTCAGCTCTTCTTTCCTCACTTAATGGTGGAATAGGAAGTCTAACTTTATCGCTATCAAATGAAGAATTCAAATTTAATTCTGACGTGTTAATTGCTTTAGAGATTGCTGGAATTTGAGATTTGTCCCAAGGGGTAATTATAATTGTTTGAGGTTCAGGAGTTGTAATAGAACCCAACTCTTTAATTCTCATCTGACTACCATAAACTTCAACGGTAATGTCCTCTATCAATGATCCAGAAGCCCTACCAGTTCTTAGTTTAGATAACTCTGATTTGAAAAATTCAACAACGTCAGATAACTCTCTTTTGAGTTCAAACTTATTCATAAATTAATTATATAGCAAATCTGACAAATTTCTTTAGTTCAACTTTTTCACCAGTTTTACCAGATAATTCGCTAACTAAATCTGAGATTTTCTTTGACTCATCTTTAATATAAGGAGCACTTAAGAGGTCATCGATTGATTCGTATTCTTGAGTTGAAACTTGCATAGCAATATCTTTAGCAACTTTAGAAAAATCTTCAGTTTTTGCAACAAAGTCAGTTTCGCATGTCAACATCACCATTGCTGCAATTTTAGAACCGTTGTGGATGTATGAGTAAATTATACCTTCGTTTGCTTCTCTGCCTGATCTTTTCTCAGCTTTTGCTAAACCTTTTTGATGTAACTCAGCTTTTGCTTTTTCTATATCCCCTCCAGAGTTAGTTAGAGCGTTTCTTACGTCCATTACTCCAGCACCTGTTTCGTCTCTTAATTTTTTAATTACGTTGATATCAAATTCCATAATTATGTTTCCTTAAAAATATTTAACTACGATTTTTATTATTCTAAATGAAAGAATTATTTTTTGGAAGATTCAGATTCGATCATCTCTTCTGTGGTTCTAATTCTTTTTGGCTTTTCAGCAAAGGCTTGTCTTCCTGCTAAAACTGCTGTAGCAAGTGAAGATACAATTAAGTCGATTGATCTAATAGCATCATCGTTTCCTGGGATAATGTAATCAATTTCTTCAGGATTAGTATTAGTGTCTGCTAATGCAACAATCTTAATTCCTAAGTTTCTAGCTTCTTTCATAGCTGTAGCTTCTCTTTTAGGATCTACAACTACCATTACTTTTGGATTTGTAAGTGTTTCAATTCCTGAATAATAAGTTTCCAATTTAATAATTTCTTTTGAAATCATTGCTTTTTCTTTTTTTGTAAAAGATTCAAAATCTCCAGAAGACATTTTTGATCTTAAGTTAGTTAGTTTTTTAATATTTGATCTGATGGTTGTTACGTTTGTTAACATTCCCCCAATCCATCTATCAGATACAAAGTTAGATTCACATCTTTTTGCTTCTATTTTAATAATTTCTGAAGCTTGTTTTTTTGTACCTACAAATAAAATTTGAGACCCGTTTGATGCTTCTGCAAATAAAAAGTCACAAGCTTTTTGTAAAGCTTCTTCTGTTTTTGTTAAATCGATGATATGAATTCCTAAATTCTGACTGTGAATGTATTCAGCCATTTTTGGATTCCATTTGTTTGATTGGTGGCCAAAGTGAACACCTGAGTTAAATAAATCTTTAATTGAAGGAACTTTTGCTGACATAGTTTGGAGAATAACATACCATTGCGCCGATTTCAAGACATTTATTCAGCATCTTCTGATGAAACATTGGCAGTATTATCATTTTGCTCTAGGGGGTTTTTGGCAGTTGTATATTTACAATCTGGATACCTACTACAACCATAGAATACTCTTCCCCTAAATTTTTTAACAATCACATCCCCTTCAGAACATAACGGGCATTTCATACCTATTTTTTCAACAAATTTTTTGATGTTTTTACATTTAGGATAATTTGAACAAGCTAAGAATTTGCCAAATCTTCCCATCTTAAGAACTAAATTACCGTCGGTACATTTGTCACATTTCTCGTAAGCAATAGGGTCACCTTTTTCGTCCACCCCTTCGCTATTTATAGGTTTTGCAAATTCGCAGTCAGGATAACCGCTACAACTTAAAAATTTTCCAAATTTACCAAGTTTAGTCATTAACTTTTTACCGCATTTAGGACAATCCTCATCAGACATTCCTAAAAAGGTAAAATCAGCTTTGTTTAATTCTTTATCTCTTTCTAGAACATTCTTTTCAAATGGTTTATAGAACTCTGAAATCACACCAACCCATTTAGTTTTACCGTCAGCAATATCATCGAATCTGTTCTCCATATCTGCTGTAAAACCATAATCAACAATCTCTGGAAAAAATTTAACCAGTAAATCTGTAACTACAAAGGCTACATCGTCCGGAACAAAGTATCTACCTTCTTTTTTTACGTAACCCCTATCTTGAATTGTCGAGATAGTTGGAGCGTATGTTGATGGTCTTCCGATTTGCATTTCTTCTAAGGTTTTAATTAAAGAAGCATCTGAAAATCTGGCTGGAGGTTGAGTGAAATGCTGCTTTGGAGTTATGTCCTCAAGTTTAACCGCATCACCAATTTGTAAATCAGGAAGTTCATTTATCTCCTCATCTTCTTCAGAAATATTAATCTTTTTTGTTAAAGCAAGCCAACCCTCAAAAGTAATAATTGATCCATTTGATTTAAATGTGTATTCATTTGTACTAGAAATTTTCACTGTTGTCTGTAAAAATTCAATAGGTAACATTTGTGATTCTACTGCTCTTTTAAAAACTAAAGAATAAATTTTATATTCATCTTCTGTTAAACCTTTTGGACTTGGGTTCAAAGTTGTGGGTCTAATTGCTTCGTGAGCTTCTTGAGCCCCTTTACTTGTTGTTTTATAAAAGTTTGGTTCGGTAGGAAGGTAATTTTTTCCAATTTCTTGAGTTACGTAGTCCCTTGCTTCATTTAAAAATTTCTCACTCAAGTTTAAAGAGTCAGTTCTATGATAAGTAATATGCCCTTTCTCAAACAATTTTTGGGCAATAGACATTGTTTTTTTAGCGTTATACCCATAAACATTAGCAGCCGATTGTTGAAGAGTTGAGGTCTTCAAAGGAGGGTAAGGGTTTCTCTTTCTTGAGTTTTTAGTGACATCAGTAACCTCATACCCTTTACTGTTTTTTAAATCCTCAAGAAGTTTCTTTATCTCATCTTCAGTTGTGATGTTTAATTTTTTATTTTTATGCTCAACTAACTCCGAATTAAATTTCTCTTTATTTTTTGAAAATACGGAAGGGATACTCCAGTATTCTTCAGGAATAAAAGCCTGTCTTTCTTTTTCTCTCTCAACTATTAATCTAACTGCCACACTCTGAACTCTTCCAGCGGATAAACCGTATCTAACTTTTTTCCATAGAAGTGGTGATAATTTATAACCGACCAGCCTATCTAAAACTCTTCTAGCTTGTTGAGCATCTACTAAATCAAAATTCAATTCTGAAGGGTGGTTAAAGGATTTTTGTATCTCTTCTTTAGTGATTTCATGAAAAACTACTCTTCTAAAAACTTGGTTCTTATTCTTTTTATCTCTTAACAGCTCATATAAGTGCCAAGAAATAGCTTCTCCTTCTCTATCAAGATCGGTGGCTAGAAATATCTCGTCTGCAAGTTTGGATTCTTTACGAAGCTCTCGTAACACCTTCTGAGCTTTCTCATTTACTTCGTAAGTAATTTCAAAGTTGTGATCAACATCAACACCTAACTTGCTTTTAGGAAGGTCCCTAATATGACCGTAAGATGCTCTGACTACATAGTCTTTACCTAAAAATCCGGCGAGTGTTTTTGCTTTAGTTGGTGACTCTACGATAACTAATTTCATAAGTTTATATTAAATCATATCTTACACGCATAATAAATCAAAATCAAATAACGGTATAGCACCATCAAAAATCATCTTATTTGTCCCAAAAGAAGTATTGTCATATATTTTCCCAGGTAAGCAGTAAACTTCTACAGAATTACCGGCAGCTATTTCGGACAGCATTTTTAGATTTTGACTATACCTGGTAGCTTCCAAAATAATAATCTTACTGACAAAATTTAAACATACAAGATCTTTAACTAAATAATTTACTCTCTTATTTTGGGAGTACTCATCGACAATTAGTACACCGCTACAATGATTAAGCATCTTTTCAGTAAAAAACTTTCTTTCAACCACAATTACTTTTTTAAATTCAGGCAACTTCATTTTATAAATACTAGTTCTCAGGTAAAAATCGTAAGTAAAGTAAAAGATAAATTTCTGGTGAAATTTTAAAATTAAATTTTCAACAGTTTTTGAGGTGTAAGTTGATGAGTTTCTAGTTGAATAAATTGCTATTGAACTACCTGTAAAATACTTCTCTTCTCCAATTTTTGTATATTTAATATCTTGAATCACAAAAATATTTTAAGATTAAAAAAATAGAATTTAATTTTAAAAGTCTATTTAAAATAGATTATTTTACAGAAATCTTTTTCTGTTTAAAATAAAAATCCATGATGTCTCTAGCAAGAGGTGCTGCATCAGTCGAACCCCCTCCACCATCCTCTAAAAACACAGTTACAACTATTTCTGAGTTATCCAGAGGAGCAAATCCGCTATACCAAGCATGAGTTTTCATCTGACCATTTTTTAAAAACTCAGAAGTGCCTGTTTTACCTCCGCTTTCAAAACCCCATTTATCCTTAAAGTCAAAGAAACTGTAAGCCGTACCACCGCTCGAATTAACTTCTTTTAGAGAATTTTTTATTACTAAGTAGTTTTCTTCTGTAAGTAGATTTTCGTAAAGTATACTTATTTTCCTTTCTTTGTTATCAATCTCAGAAACTAAATAAGGTTTATATGCTTTTTGGTTGGCTGCAAAATAGGAGGTTAAGGTTGATACCTGCAAAGGTGTAGCAAGCACATCACCTTGCCCTATAGCGGTAATAAAAGTATCTCCCACATACCAAACTCTACTCTTCCCGTCGGGCATATAACCTTTAGCTTCTCCTTTAAGATCTATATTAGTATATTTAGAAAAATTAAATTTAAGGGCCCAATTATTTAAATTTTGAATTCCTAATCCCTTTTTTCCTTCAAAACCCCCAGTATAAATATAGAAAAATGTATCATTTGAAACTTTCAAAGCTTTCGTCACATCGACAACACCATGACCTGTTAATTTCCAATTATTAAATCTGTAATTGCCTATTTTAATAAACCCTTCATCAAAAATAGTTTCTGTAGAATTAGTAATCCCTTCTTGAAGTATTCCTGAAGCTGTAACTAATTTAAAAACAGATCCTGGAGGATAAACTCCGGAAACAGCTCTATTAAAAAAGGGTTTTCCAGGATTGGTTATTAATTTTTGATAGTCTTCAGTTGATATCCCAATACTAAATTTCTGAATATCATACGACGGGTAGTTAACAAGAGCTAAAATCTCACCTGTTTGCGGATTTTGAACAACCACACTTCCCCCAGTACTGTTGGGGGTATTAATAACTTTTTGACTTAATTTGTCATAGATATAATTTTGCAGAGAGGCGTCAACTGATAATTTAATATTTTTACCAGCTACAGGAGAAACAACAGCATAATTATTCAGCAAGTTGTTGAAAGAATCATACTTATTCTGTGAATAACCTTTGATTCCAGAAAGAACACTGTCATAATACATTTCAACACCATCTTTACCTTCGTATTTTTGATCAAAGTTATCACTTTCAGCAACATAACCTAGAATATGAGAGAAACTTTCGGGATACCTATAATCTCTAACTGGCACAATGCTTACTTCAATACTTGTAAATTTATCCAAATCTAAAAGTAATTTCTCAACATTTTCCTTTGTGAGATTTTTCTTAACTAAAATAATTCTCCCAGGTTTAAATTTTTGCAGATATACATTCTTATCGAATTCTAAGTAACTGACAAGCCTAGTTAGCTCCTCCTCACAAACAGAGTAAGAATAATTCACTCCTTCTCTTTGTAGGCACTTATCTATGTTTATGTGAACTGTGAAAAACGGAATATTTTTTACTAAAAATTCGTTATTCCTATCAAAAATTAAACCTCTATCAGGAAAAATTATATTATTTCTCAGGTAGTTCTTCTCGGATAAATTTTGGTACTGTGAATAATTAAAAACTTGCAAATAGAGGGCTCTATACAAAAAAATTAATAAAACGACAATAATTAGATAAAAAAGGTATTTTAATAGAAAATTATATTTCTTTTCTAAGTACTCTTCTTTCTTGATATTAAAGAACTTCTCTACTATTTTAAATTTCTTATTAGTCTTTTTATCAACTACTTTAACTTCATCTTCTAGAAGATTTTGTAAATCCATATTCTTTTAAATATCTCCAAATAAAAATAGCGAGTAAAATTCCCAAATTTAAAAAGTAAGATGCACTAAACAAACTACTATTGAACAAATAAAGTAAAGTTAAATAAGACAAACTTTCTAAAATATTTAAATTAGCAAATTTATAATTTGTTTTAATAAAACTGAAAAATACTTCTAATAATAGGACAATTAATGTCAGCATACCAACCTTATCAAACATCAGAAATTCATAAGATAGAAATAAGAAAAACAAATAATACTGCTTAACTTCCCTGGAAGCGTTAGTAAAAATAAGATAAGAAATGAGTAAAGATATTACTTGTAAACTAGGATTAAATAGATCAAAAAAGAAAATTTGATTGAATACAATTATTAAAGATGTAATTAGTATCAGTAGATATTTCATTTTTTGTACTTTAATAGAACAACTTGTCCTATTTTCTCCAAATCAAAATCTCTTTTAATATATGCTTTCCTAAAAGGCTGTGCAGTTACACCTTCTACCCTATCAACTTGTCCTAAAACTATTCCTGCGGGCACAAGGTCATTTACTGAGGAGGTTACAACCACATCTCCAATTGATACGCTCTCAGTTGATAAAATATTATCAATAAAGGAAGTATTAAAATTCTCAGTTTTAATTATGACCTTTATTTTCTCGTCAGTTTTGTTAAGAAGCAACGCGTTAAGGTTGTTTTCTTTTGTATTCCACATCTTTACCTCAAAGAATTCTTCCCCAGTGTTAAATATGTTTCCTAGATATGTCCTACCATACATAACTATATCTCCATTACTAAACTCAGGATTTTTGCTGATTAATATTTTAAAATTGTGAGAATCTATTCTGTAAACTTCAGAGAAACCAAACTTCTTTCCTTCATAAAACTTATCATCAGTGATTGTTTGTTGTAGTGACTTCAACTCATTAGAGTCTATCTTTTCAATCTTCTCTTTATATTCTTTACTCACAAAAATAAAATTCTGGCTTTTTAATTTATGATTCTCCTCCCTCATCTCATTAATTGCAAAAACTAGACCAATATTTTCTTTAAACCCTAACTCAATATTTCGATTAAAAACAATAAATGGTTTTAAATTTTCTATTAATTTGATTCTAAGTGATGGAATTAAATTTAAGTAGCTTAGAAGCGTAATTAAAATGACAATAACTATTTTTCTCATTCAAAAGATAGTTTAGTATAAATTTCTTTGTTTTTAATAACTTCTTTTAATCCTGAAAGAATTATCTTTTCAGGATTTTTTGAAACATTAAACTTCATATTGAATTCTTTTGAGAGAAGTAGCTTGAGTGAATAAATTTGAGAGCCTCCTCCGACCAATTCAACACCATTTTGGTAGACATCATTACTAATATTTTCTGTAAAAGTATTAATAAAAGACTTGAGAGGATTAATAAAGTTACTTTTAATCAGAGGTATAACCATTTCTCTAAAATCTAAATAAGACATTTCAACTTTGTGAGGTAGTCCTGTTTTAGTACTTTTACCTATGACTTCAAATTTCTCGGTGTCGAACTGATTCGGGTATAGAATTAAACTGCTTATTTTCATGTTTTCGATATTTTCATCCGAAACCTGAATTTTCTTCTCCTCAATTAATCTTTGGTAGATTAATTTATTAATATCGTTTCCACCAAAGTTAAGGGTTTTACCATCAACTAACACGTCATTAAAGACAACCCCAATATCTGTTTTACTGTACCCCATATCAATTATCAATTTTGCGGATTTCTGTTGAGATTTTTTAAGGAGTCCGTGGGAGATAACCAAAGATTTCTTTAAAAAATGAACTTTAAGTACCCCCTCTTTCTTCAAACTATTCTCATAATTTGCAAGTTGAGCTTTAGTAAAATCGCTATTCACTGGAATAAAAAGAGTTGGTTTGGTGACAAGTTTAAACAATTTATTTTTTTCAGAAATCTCTTTGATTAGATCTTTAACATAAAGTTCAAAAACGAAGTTTGAATTAATCTCAGAATTCTGAATTGGTCTTAAAACTTCAACACCTAGAGGTACCCTTCCAATCATTTCCTTTGAGGATTCCCCTACCGCCAAAACATTTTTATCCTTCTTATAAATAGAAATAAGTGTAGGTTTATCATAAAAGTTGCCTAAATCCTCGTTTACTGCCCTTGTCTTAAAACTACCAAAATCTACCCCTATGTTTAAATTAAAAAGATTTGCAAAATTTACCAACATCTTGGCAAGATTTTAACATTTGAACAATAAAATATATCAGTGATAAAATCTAGTTATGGCAATAAAAAAGATAATTGAAGCCCCAAACGAAATATTGAGCACAAAAACATCCAAAGTTAGATTTGATGATATGGAGCTTAATGACATTATTAAGGATTTAACAGACACAACAAACCACCAAAAAGAACCAGAAGCTGCCGGATTAGCAGCCCCGCAGATTGGATATTCAAAAAGAATTTGTTTAGTTAGAGAGTTTAGAGAGATACCCGATTCTGAAAACTTCACAATCATAAACCATATAATGATTAACCCTAAAATAATTTCAGCATCTAAAGAATTAGATATCGATTACGAATCTTGCCTTAGTATCCCTAATATGTACGGAAAAGTGCTAAGACACAAGTCAATTAAACTAATCTATCAAAGCCCGGATGGTTCTGAAAAGAAGATTAGAGCTAAAGACTTTTTTGCTAGAGTTATTCAACACGAACTAGACCACTTAGACGGAGTTCTATTTACCAAAAGAATTTTAGGCGATCTTATTTCCGAAGCAGAATACAATAAACTATTGGAAGAAGATAATGACTAATATTGCCCTATTTACTACCTCATCTAGAACCATAGATACAGCCAAAATTCTTCATCAAGAATTCGGTCTTAAATTAATTATTACCAAGACAGATAAAATTATCGGAAGAAATAAAACTCCGGAACCAAATGAAGTTAAAAAATTTGCCATCGAAAATAAGATTCCTCTAATTGAAATCGAAAAACTAGACGAATCAAAAAAATTAGAAATATATAACTCCATGGTTAAAATGGAGATTAATTTAGGAATCAGCTTTGATTTTGGTTTTATAATCCCTGAGAACATTTTCAATTTACCAAAAAATGGAATCATCAATATACACTTCTCTTTACTACCAAAACATAGGGGTGCTTCTGCTGTTCAATTTGCAATACTTTGTGATGATAAAGAATTTGGTATTACTTACCATTTAATAGCTAAGAAACTTGATTTTGGACAGATAATTTCCCAAACTAAGTACAAATTAGACGAAAATTTCACAGCCGGAGAGGGTTATTCCTACTTATTTGAACAAACTGTTACAGAAATTGTTCCACTTATTAAAGATTATTTGGACGGAAAAAAAACATTGATAACTCAAGATGAAAATGAAGCTTCTTACACTTATTCAGTAACTAACCCTAAATATACCTTTATTTTTAAGGAGGACGCATATTCCAAACTTGATGAGGATGAAAGATATTTATTTAGAAAAATTAAAGCATACAACCCTTGGCCTCTACTCTATACAGAAATTAGAAACTTAGTAAATTTAAGTCAATTTAAAAACTTAAAATTAAAAAGTCATGTAAGTCAGAATTTAATTATTAAAATAGTAAATGGAAATTTTATTAACAATAAACTTGTAATTACAGAAATTACACCTACAAACGGGAAAAGAACTCAAATTAAAGATTTTATTAATGGGTATTTTGAAAAAGCTTAAACTAATTTAAAGTTTGGGTTTACTTTAACTTCTGCGTCTTTTTTTACTCTCTTTAAACAAGATGCACAAAGTTTAACGGAAACAACTGTTCCGTCTATATTAAATCTTCTTGATCTTAAATTTGGAAGCTGTCTTTTAATACTTCTTCCAGAAACTCTGTTACCAATTAATCTTTGGACACTGTTTCCTTTCTTATAAGATTTCATGCAAATTTCACATATCATTGACATAGTTGGTATTAAAACATTTTTCTATGTATTTTTCAAGTATCTTTGGTAAAATAAATTTTAGTTCAAAAAGTTGCCTGGATAGCTCAATCGGCAGAGCAGCAGTTTTGTAAACTGCAGGTTAGGAGTTCGATTCTCCTTCCAGGCTCCATTTGATAAAGTGCCAAGATACCGAAGTGGCCAAACGGAACTGACTGTAAATCAGTTGGCGCAAGCCTTCGCAGGTTCGAATCCTGCTCTTGGCACCATAGTAAAACGACCTTTGCTCACATAGCTCAGTTGGTAGAGCATTTCCATGGTAAGGAAAAGGTCGGCGGTTCAATTCCGCCTGTGAGCTCCAAATAAATACTTTATTGACTATTTGCACTAAATTTATTAATATACACCCATGGCTAAAAAGACAAACAGATTATTAATTGGATTTCAATGCAGCGACTGCGGAAATTCAAACTACGTTCTATCTAAAAACAAGATAAACACTACAGAAAAACTTACCTTAAACAAGTTATGTAGAAACTGTGGAAAAGTTACTTTACACAAAGAGAAACAAAAACTTAAGTAATTCTCTACTCTCTTTCTCACTAATTACATATTTATTTAATCAATTAAATCGGTTAGAATAACTACGTCCTCTTTAGGCCTATGGTGAAGTGGTATCACATCGGTCTCCAAAACCGTTGTCCCGGGTTCAATTCCTGGTGGGCCTGCCAAATTTATAATTCAATCTCTTTATTCTTTGATATAATCTCTTTATGCTTATTTCAAGGGAAATTAAATCTACTATCTCAGAAGTTTGCCTTAAACATTTCCAACAAGAAGTAACAAACCCAAATTTAGAACTTTATAAGGGCGAAAAATTCGGACACTTCTCTTCCTCTATTGCTTACGAATTAGCCAAAAAAGTAGGAAAGAACCCTCATAATTTAGCGGATATATTAATAGAAGAAATTATAAAAAACTCAAATCTAGACTTTGAAAAAATAGAAAACGTTAACGGTTTTATTAACTTCTATCTTTCAAACAATTTTTTAACCTCCTTCTTAGAAAAAGAAATAGATCAAAACACTTTGGGAAAAGGCAATTTATTTGAGAACAAAAAAGTTTTAGTTGAATACACCGACCCAAACCCATTTAAACTATTTCACATAGGACATTTTATGACAAATGCTTTGGGAGAAAGTTCTTCAAGATTAATTAAAAATCAAGGAGCAACTGTAGTAAATATCTGCTATCAAGGAGATGTAGGAATCCATATCGCTAAAACAATCTTAGGATTACTCCATTTTATTAAAGAAGATAGATACACATTAGAAGATTTCTTAAATCTAAATAATGAAAAGACAATTAAAGAATTAGGCGAAGCGTATGTTTGGGGATCTAAAGCTTACCTAGAAAAGGAAGAAGAAAAAGTTAAAATACAGGATTTAAATAATCTAATTTTTAAAATTTCCCAAAAATTAGCTTTAGAAAACAATGTTGAGTTAGCAAACGAATATCTAGATTCTAAAAGCTTTGACTACGACACAATCGAAAAAATATACGACAAAGGCAGAAAAGAATCTTTAGACTACTTTGAAAAAATTTATTACAAACTGGGTACTAAATTCCAAGACTACTCTTTTGAATCTACAACCGGAGAGATAGGATCTAAAATTGTCAAAGAGTCTCCTCTATTTAAGGAATCAGAAGGTGCTGTGATTTGGAACGGTAAAAATTATGAGAACCATAACATACAAGTTCTAATTAATAGATTCGGAATACCTACTTACGGAGCTAAAGAAATAGGACTCAATTTACTTAAAAAACAAAAATATAATCCTGATTTATCTCTAATCTTTACGGCAAGAGAGCAAGAGTTTTACTTTAAGGATTTAATTGAGATTTTTAAACAACTTGGACTCTCACAACAAACAATTCACCTACCTCACGGAGAACTAAGGCTTAAAACAGGTAAAATGTCTTCCAGAACTGGAGATGTCATTACTCTTGATGAAGTAATCAGTCAAATTAAAGATCATATTGTTATCAACTTCTCCTCCAAAAAAGACCAAAAGTTCTTAGAGGGTATTTCAGAAAAAATTGCAATCAGCGCTCTTAAATACCTAATTCTAAAAAACTCAATTGGAAGTAACATTATCTATGAACCGGAAAAAATAGTCGATTTAAACGGCAATACAGGAACATATCTTCAATATACCTATGCTAGGTGTAAAAGTGTCCTTAAGAAGGCTGGAGCATTCGATTTTGATACAACTAACCAGCAAGTTTTTAATACTCAAGAACGAGAAATACTTATTAAAAGCTCTATGTTTAATGAAGTCACCTTTCAAGCTACCAAGGACCTATCGCCCTCAACATTAGCCACATATCTCTACGATATTGCTAAATCATTTAATAGTTTTTACAATGACAACAAAATATTAGATGACAACACTGAGGTTAAAGATTTAAGACTATTTTTGACATTAATTACCAGTGAAATTCTCGAAAAAGGTTTATTTCTATTAGGTATGGAACCTCTCGAAGAATTATAATGGTTGATCCAAGAAGAATACTACAATTAAACGATATAGAACAAGAATTTGAAGGACCGGTTGTATACTGGATGTCCAGAGATCAAAGAGTTCATGGTAACTGGGCACTACTCTACGCTCAAGAAGTTGCTGAAAAAAATAAAGCAGCTTTAGAAGTTGTGTTTTGCTTAAACCCTTCATTTTTAGGCGCAACATTAAGACAGTATGATTTTATGATTGGAGGACTTAAAGAAGTAGAAAAAAATCTCCACGAAAAAAATATCCCATTCACAATATTAGAAGGAAACCCAGAAGATAAATTACCAGAATATATAAAAAAGCACGGAATATCAACCATTATCACTGACTTCAGTCCTCTGCGAATTAGCAGGAAATGGAAGAATAGTATCTCAAAAAAGATAGGAATCCCTTTTTTTGAAGTAGATGCTCACAACATAGTACCCTGTTTTGTGGCCTCAAATAAGCAAGAATTCGCAGCCAAAACAATTAGACCTAAAATTACAAAGCTATTAGACGAGTTTTTAACACCTTACCCTAACTTGAAGACTAGTGTCTTTAAGATAGATAAATTAGATAAAATTGAATGGAAAATCTTGTTCAAAAAACTTTCAGTAGATAAAGAAGTAAAACCAGTAGATTGGATACATCCTGGATACAACCACGCAAAGCAGGTTTTAAATAAATTTATTAACCATAAACTGCAAGAATATGACGAATTAAGAAATAACCCTAATTTTGATTCAATATCAAACATGTCCCCTTTTTTACATTATGGACATATCTCTTCTCAAGAGGTTGCTTTAGAAATAATGAATAAAACAAATAGGAAAGTATATGAAAGTTACTTAGAAGAACTAATTATTCGTAAAGAACTTTCAGACAACTACTGCTACTTTAATGAAAACTATGACAACTTCAACGGATTCCCTATATGGGCGCAAAAAACTTTAAATGAGCATCGTAAAGATGACAGAGAGTATTTATATTCAAAACATGAGTTCGAATTTGCGAAAACCCATGACAATTTATGGAATGCTGCGCAACTTCAAATGACGAATACAGGTAAAATGCACGGTTTTATGAGGATGTATTGGGCAAAGAAAATACTAGAATGGTCAGAAAGTCCTGAAAAAGCACAAGAAATAGCTATTTATTTAAACGATAAATACGAATTAGACGGTAGGGACCCTAGTGGTTATACAGGCATCGCCTGGTCTATCGGAGGGGTGCACGACAGAGCTTGGTTTACAAGAAATGTCTTTGGAAAAGTAAGGTATATGAACGATAAGGGATGTGAAAGAAAGTTCAACGTTCAAGAATATATTAAAACCCAATGTGCCGTCTAGTAAGTAAAAATTTACCTTATTTAGTTTAAGGTGGGATTTTTAAGAAAAACCCCTAAAGTTATATTGATGTAAAATTTTGATCCTACATCAACTAACACATCAGGATAAATATATTATAGAAATAACCTTACCAAATTGTCAATATTATTGAAGGTAAATTGAACTATAGGGGTAACTATTTTACCTGGAAGGCTGGTAAAAACTATAATTAAAAGAAAAACCCATGAGTACTGCTCTAGTTCTCTCCATTTATAAGCTAGGTTGTACGGAAGTAAACCTAAGACAACATTAAATCCATCCAACGGGTAAACTGGGATTAAGTTAAAAAAAGCTAAAAAGAAATTAACATAGGCTACAAAGGCTAGAACTTCAACCCCTAGCACTCTCGAAAGAATGATTAATAAAGTTCCTAAAAGTAAATTAGATGCAGGACCAGCAGCAGCAATTAGCCCCGTGTCTCTTTTAGGGTAAGTTAAATTTTCAGGATTAAACTCAACAGGTCTTCCCCACCCAAAACCAAATAAAACTAATAGCAAACTTCCTAAAGGATCTAAATGAGATAAAGGATTTAAGGTTACCCTACCTTGTGACTTTGGTGTAGGATCTCCAAGTTTATACGCAACATATGCGTGAGCAAACTCATGAATAGTAATTGAGATAATTAGCGAAATTACTATAGAGAAAAAAGCAAAAGGATTGCTAAATAGTTGAGAAATTAAGTCCATATATCTAAAATACACTAAATCCTTTAAAAATCAAAATGTAGATGTTAAAATGTCTCAATGAAAATCCTAGATTTCTTAAAGGAATCTCTTGTTGAATTGAAAACAGTTCAATGGCCTACCAAAGATGAGATTAAAAAACTAACTATTTACGTTATTGTCTCAAGTATTTTAATCGGAATTCTTGTTTCAGGAATAGATTTCCTCCTAAACCTCGGATTATCATATATAATATAGACTTATGGAAAACAATTTAAACGATAACTTAATAATTATTAACGATTCTAACCACCCAAGGGCTAGATGGTACATAGTACACACCTACTCTGGGCACGAGAACAGAGTTGCCCAAACTCTTAAAAGTAGATCAGAAATTAAAGGTTTCACAGATAGACTTTTTAAAGTATTTATCCCTTCACAGGATAAAGTAGTTGTTTCTGAGGGTAAAAAAAGAAAAGTTAAAGAAAGATTATTCCCAGGTTACGTGTACATCAATATGCTATTAGATGAAGATTCATGGGCATTTGTTAGAAATACTCAAGGTGTTACAGGATTTGTTGGTTCAGGATCAACACCTACCCCTCTTCCTGAAAACGAAGTAGCAGCTTTGATGAAATACGTTGTAACTGAAACCCCTAAATTTGAAATGAAGTACCAAGAAGGTGATGCAGTTAAAATCACCGAAGGACCTTTTGCAGACTCAATTGGTAAAATTTCTGAAGTTAATGAAGATCAAGGTAAAGTAAAAGTACTTGTTTCATTCTTTGGTAAAGAAGTTCCAATCGAGCTTGAGTTCTCACAAGTAACAAGTTTATAAATTATTATTGTAATTTAATCATTTATTGATAGAATCATAAATTATGGCGCCTACAAAAAAAATTAAAAAAGTAAAAGCATACGTTAAATTAAACTTACCAGCAGGAAAAGCTACACCAGCTCCACCAGTCGGACCAGCATTAGGACAACACGGAGTTCCTCTTATGGATTTCTGTAAAGAGTTCAACGCTAGAACATCACCTATGGGTGACGCAATTATCCCTGTTGTTTTAACTGTATACGAAGACAGATCATTTGAATTTGTTACAAAAACACCACTTACTTCTTATTTAATCAAAAAAGCACTTAAAATCCAATCCGGATCTGCTACTCCAAATAAGAAAAAGGTAGGTAAACTAACTAAATCTCAAGTAGAAGAAATTGCTAAAGTAAAAATGCCAGATTTAAATACAAACGATATGGAAATGGCAGTTAGAATTGTCTCCTCTCAAGCTAAATCTATGGGAGTTGAGGTAGAAGGATAATTATGTATAACAACACACTAGAAGCTTTAAAAGATATTAAAAACGACTGTAAAACAAACTTTGATTCAACAGTTGAATTACATATTAATTTAAATTTAGATGTTAAAAAGAGCGATCAAATGGTTAGATTCGGGCTTGTTTTACCAAACGGTACAGGTAAAAACTTAAAAGTAGCTGTATTTGGCTCAACAGATATCAAAGAAGCAGACCTTAACCTTAAAGAAGAAGATTTGGACTTGATTATTAATGGAAAATTAAGAGCAGGTGTTGACTTTGATGCTCTAGTTACTGAACCAGCATACATGCCTAAAATTGCTAAGGTTGCGAGAGTTTTGGGTCCAGCAGGAATTATGCCTAACCCTAAAAACGGAACTGTTACAACTGATGTAAAGAAGGCAGTTGAGCAACTTAAAAAAGGTAAAATTGAAATCAGAACAGAACAAAACCACCCTATTATTCACTCAATAATTGGTAAATGTAGTTTTACTGAAGCACAGCTTGAAGAAAACTTTAATGAAATTATGAACAACTTAAAACAAAACAGACCTGCTAAAGCTAAACCAGGATGGATTGTTTCAGTGTTCCTATCCTCTACAATGGGTAAATCATACCCTATTGATATCAAGTTATTTTCTTAATTTAACAATTCTTTAAAACAAAAGAGGGTCCCCAAAAGGGACCCTCTTTTTATTTCTCCAAAGGTTTACTTCTTAAAAAGCTTTGTATTTATATATTTATTAACTTTTGCGTTAAATGTGCGGTAATAATAATTATGACAGGATACTAACTTGCGTTAAATGTGCGGTAATAAAATGCTTGATTAATAAATTTAGTTAGGTTACAATCCTCTTACTTAAGACAGCTAGGACTTAATGTTTAAATATCTAGCCGAGGTGTTTTTTTTTAAATCAGATTAATTTCTCGAAATATCTTAAGTAAATAGTATTTATTTGGAAGGATTGAAATGCCAAACAATAAAAATGTTGAATTATTGAAAAATGTTCAAGAAAAGGTTGCTAAATCTAAATCTATCCTACTTTCAGACTTTAAAGGTGTGAATTCAAAGGATCTTACTTCTTTCAGAGAAGATATCAGATCTAAAGGAGGAGAAGTATTTGTATCAAAAAATACTCTTCTTAAAATCGCCTTAAAAGGAATGGAAGGTGAAGAAAAGGCATCAGACTCTCTTGCAGGACAAACAGTCGCTGTAGTAGCCTACGATGACCCAATCAGCACCATCAAAGCATTCTTCGACTTCGCTAAAAAAGTCGAAAACTTGAAAGCAAAGGGCGGATTTTTCGAAAGCAAGTTTGTTGATGAAAAAGGATTAATTGAAATCAGCAAATTACCTTCAAAAGAAGAGTTAATCGGAAGATTAATTGGTTCAATGAACTCCCCTGTTTACAAATTTGTGAACACTTTAAACCAATCTAAATCAAAGATTGTCTATGTATTAAGTTCAATTTCAAGCCAAAAAAATAATCAGTAATTATTTTGGAAAGAAAGGATAAAAAATATGTCATTAAGCGATAACGCACAAAAAATAATGGAAATGGTTGAATCAATGACCATACTAGAGCTTAACGAATTAGTTAAAGCAATGGAAGAAAAATTTGGTGTATCAGCATCAGCACCAGTAATGGTAGCAGGATCTGCACAACAAGCAGGCGGCGCAGCTGCAGCAGTTGAACAAGATGAGTTTGATGTAGTTCTAGCTGACGCAGGAGCAAATAAAATTGCTGTTATTAAAGCAGTAAGAGAAATTGACTCCTCACTTGGACTTCCAGAAGCCAAAGCTTTTGTTGAATCAGCTCCAAAAGTACTAAAAGAAGGTGTTAAGAAAGAAGAAGCAGAAAAGATTAAGAAGAAATTAGAAGAGGCAGGAGCAAAAGTAGAATTGAAATAAATTCTCTATTGCAGGAGCAAAAGTAGAATTGAAATAAATTCTCTATTGCAGAAAAAGGAGGCTAAATAGCCTCCTTTTTTTGCAAACAAAACTAGAAACGGCATCATTTGCAATTAAGAACATCAAGTGCTAACAAAACTACTTCTGGTTTATTTTATCTTTTAAAATGGAAATTAGGGATATAAACTCTTTACTAGATGAACCCATCACTTCTAGTCTATTAATTATATCATTTACATGAGAAGAAAGATGATTATTGAGTAATAAATTTTCTCTATTTATCATCTCTGAGAGTAATGTCATTAAAAGAAGATTGAACATATTTTGTGCATCAACTTGAGCATTACCCGATTTTTTCCAAATAGCTATATTTTTAAAATCTTCTAAACTATCCAGATAAGAAGTTTCTAACTTAAGAAATACTGACAAATTATTTTTTAAGGCGGATATGTCACTGTTATTCATATTTTCGGTGTGCAATTCATACAAAATTTCACTATTTAGATTCTTGGAATACTCTATGTTTTCATCATCAAGGTCTACTAACTTCCATATTTCAGGGTTATTCCTATCTAGTAGATAAATTAAATTACCGAAATTTGAATCAAAATTCTCTTTAGTATGAAGATATGTGTCAAATACATTCAAATAAAGTATAGGTGATAAACTTTGTTGTAGAAAATTACTGACAGAATCTGAAGTAATAAATTCTTTGAACAAAGTGTTAAGGGACAAGTCAGCTGGAATCATTCTCAAACTATGATAAATTGTGAAATTATTAATAAGATTCTTATCTACAAAAAGCCTAGAGTATCCTAGCAGCTTAAAAGCTTCTAAACTCTGCTCAGTAGGTTTTCCGTGATTAAAAAATGCAGTAGTACAGTTTTTAAGCATTAAAACTGGATCTCCTTCAAAGTCTCTTTTGTCCCCAAATGAAAAACCATTAAAGTATTCTGAGTATAAAAAATCAGAAGTTATAAGGTTTTCTTTGGAATTTGAAGAGATATTAAAAGTGGTTGAGGCTACTATCTCAGCTCTATCTTGTTCAAGCATAGTTTTAATTAATTTTTGCAAGTCTTCAAAGTCTTTATTTAAAAGAACTTCGTTAAATAGGTTTAATGAGAAATAGAAATGGATATGAGATGTTTTCTCTAAGGATCTGATAACTAACCTCAAAGAAGACATGTAGTGCTCTAAAGCAATTTTATCGACGAAAACCGGTATAGAAAAATCTAAGTAAAGGGCTTTTTTCATAATACTAAAATGGTCTAACTCACAAAATAATAATCCTGCCCACATTATTAGATCGCTTGTTAGACCTCTATTATTATATAATACTTAATATTTTTGTAAAGGGGATTTATACTTCTCGAGCTAAATTATCAAGACCTTTATCAATAAAATCAGACCTTAACTGGACATTAGAAACTACGTAGAGACCGTGCAACTCATAAGAATCGTCAAATATCTCCCTATCTCTAGCCATCATTAAACATATCTGAGCATCTTTTTCAGAAGAAGGAGTGAGCTTTAAATAATCTTCAAAAATCTCCAAATCTCCTTCATTTATATAGACATTAATCACGGAAAAAGGAGAAATCGGTTTATGAAGAGATAGCCCAGCATTTAAGGTAAAAGCGTAGTCTAAATCAAACTTCTTAGACACCTTATCAACTGTTTGAGCAATCTCTTTTAGACCTGAAAGACTGCTTATATAATAGTACTCCTTCTTCTTTGCTTGTCTTGAAGCAATAAACTCATCCTCAGAAACTTTGCTTATTGGAGACGGTTTTGGTGTTTCTTTATTAAAGAAATTATCTAAAGAGAATCTTTCAGCCTCATCTTCTTTCCTAGGTTCGGGGGTACTCATTTTTTCGGAAGCTTTTCTAAACTTCTCTAACCAATTATCTGGTTCAGGTTCTTCAACTTCTAATTCTTTAGCAGGTTCTTGTTTAATAAGTCTAGCTTCTTCTTTTGGTTTTTCCTCTTTCTCTGAGGATGGTTTTAATTGCATATCTTCGAAAAGATCGTCTAAATTTAAAAAATCAAAGTCATCATTGTCATCATTTTTTTTAAATTCAGTCTTTACAAATGCTTCTTTTTTTTCCTCAGGTTTGTTTTCTTTTTCTAGAAAGTCAAAATCAAAGTCAAAATCAAATTCGTCCTCTTTTCTTTTATTTAATCCATTTTCAGCTGCCTTGGATACATTTAAGTATTCATCAACTGTTTCTTTTCCATCAAGAAAATCGAAATCAAAGTCAAAATCATCCTCAACAATTTTTGAAATCTGTTTATCACTCTCTGAGGATTTATCAGATTGATTCTCAAGATTCTTAGTCTCACTAAACTCTTTCTCTAACTCATCAAATAATTTTTCTAAATCATCCTGATCGTCAAGAAAATCTGGTTTAGAACTCACGGAACTTCTATTCTCTTGTTGAATATCTTGGATAATTGGATTTTTCTTAACAATACCTGTCTCAAAGAAATTATCAAAATCAAATTCCTCATCGACTGTCTCTGAAGGAGAGAAAGTTTTATTTTCAATAGGTTTTGAAAATTCAACAGATTTAACAGGTTCTACAGTAGAAGCTTCAGAGGAACTTCCTGGTTTTAAAAAGTCTAAAATGTTTTTCTTTGAAAATCTGTGTCTGCCAGTCGCAGTTTTAATATCCGCATCTAATTTACCTTCTTCAAGGTATCTATAGACTGATCTTAAGCTTACTCCAAGTATTTCTGCTACTTCAGAGGATGTATATAATCTGTCCTTTATATCCAATGTCATGACAATATTATTAATTTAAAAAAATATTATGTCAATAGAGGAAAATTATTTTTTTATTTAGTATTTTTAAAAATCAAGTATGAAAATGTTACAACAGCCTTCCAGATCCTAGAAAATCTTGAAGGCTCGTTAATTAATCTATATAACCACTCTAAACCAAAAGTTTGTAAATACTTAGGAGCTCTTGGCTTAATACCTGAAAGAAAATCAAAAGTACCTCCAACCCCAACGAAGATAAGAATGCTTAACAAATGAGAGTTTCTATTAATCCATTTTTCCTGGTAAGGGTGTCCATATCCTACTAGTAAGAAATCTATAGAATTAACTTCTTTCTTTTTCATACATTTTTGAATGTAATCAATCGTCTTTTTATCATCATAGTCCCTAGATGAAAAACTAGATGAGGATCCAACAAAAATTATATTAGGGAATTTTTTTTCTAAGGATTTCTGCAGTTTTTCTGATACCTGCTTCTCATTGTCACCACCAAGAAGAAATACACTTTTATGATTCAAGTTGGCATACTCAAAAATAAACTCAACAATCTCCACTCCAGTTAGTCTTTCTTTTGCTAAATTTTTAAAAAATAAATCAAAATAAACTTTGAATAAAGAAACTAACTTACTTTTACTTGAAGATAGATATTCTTGATACTTTAAGGCCATAACCACACCTGTGCCATCAGCAGAATTAAAAGATGCCTTATTTAAAATATCTTTAAAATGATTATCAGAATTTGCGTCAACAACAAATTCAGGATTAACAGTAAAAATAAAATTTTTCTCGTTTGAAGAAATAAAGGAAGAAAATAAATCTTCTAACTGATCTCTTTTGTATGGAAAATTTATTTTCACCCCAAGTAAATGTTTAGCATGAAGTTTCATTTTAGTTTTCATTACTTTTAAGACCCCCCATAAACATTTTGACGCTTTCCTTCCAGCTGTATTTACTTAAAATTAAATCAAAATCTAACTCTTTTTTAACTTTAGATTTGTTTGTTAAGAAGTAAATCATTTTATCAGCAATCTCTTTTGGACTATCGTAGGACGCTAATTGATTAGCACTTAACGATAACTCTGCTAATTGCGGATTTTTAGATAAAATAACAGCTTTATCTACTGAGTAAGCCTCAATTACTGGCAACCCAAAACCCTCATCTTTAGATGTAAATACTAAAAATTCACAGGAATTTAAATATAAATTAACTTCAAAATCTGATAAATAATTTTTGAACAATATCTTACTTCTGTCAATCTTGTGATCAGCCATAAAAGAGTAAATTTTATCTTCAGGAATAGAAAAGCTACCGATAAAACAATAAAAAAGATTTGGATAAAACTTACTCACTTTTTTAAATGCAAGTAAATTGTTATATATATTCTTTCTTTCCTCAATTCTTCCTAAAGATAAAATAAATTGTTCAGGAAGCTTATTCTCTTTTCTTAACTTGCCCAGCTCAGTTTCCTTAATTTTATAAAAAATATTTTTATCGACACCTTCGGTTATTAAAAAAGATTTTCTAAGTAACTTATTTGCAGTAAAAGATGAAACCGAAAACAGCTTATCTGCAAAAATTTGTGTCAAAAAAGTTGTTAATCTACTTCTGAAAGAAAAACCAAAGTCGTGTATAATGGCAATCTTAGAAGTCTTACTCAAAAAACCAAGATATGGGAGAGTTTGCCAAGGAAATATAAAAATATCATATTTGCCTAACTCTCCAAGCAATCCGATTTGAGTAAAAAAAGAAGACTTAATAATAACAACCTCACCACTCCCTAAAAACTCAAAGTCTGAATTATTCTTTACCTCTTCAGAAAAATAAAAATAATATTTATTTTCTTTCTGCTTAATTAGTTCATTTAAGAAACCAATTAAAAATCTGTGTGTCCCTGTTTTGTAGTGAGTATTTAATTTGGAACAGTCGATTGCTATTTTTTTCATAATTTAATAGTCTTTGAGATTAAATCTATATTGTTTGAAAGAAATTGCAATCCAAGAATTGTAGAGTTCTCAGGATTATCAAATCTGTATACAGGAACATTTAAATAAGAAGACAAATAAGAATTAAATTTTCTTAGTTTAGAAAGTCCCCCTGTAATGACAATTCCTTTATCAAGCACGTCACCTGAAAGCTCTGGGGGTAAATCCTCTATTACATTTTTTATAGAATTAGCAATTTTCTCTAATCCGGGAAGAATAGCTACACGTAAGTCGTCTGCTTTAAAATTATGTATTATCGCTCTACCAGAACTTATCTCTTTCCCTTTAATATCCAAATATAAATTTTTATCTTCAACTTCAGCTGCTAAGAAATTCTTTTTTAAATTTTCAGCAGTTTTAATACCTATTAATAAATTATTGGATTTAAAATAATCAATTATAAGTTGGTCTAAATCATCTCCACCAAATTGTAAACTATAAGAAGCATTCACGCCTCCTGAGGATAAAATAGCAGTTTCAACAGTACCTGCACCCATATTAACGATAGCTGTTCCAGTTGAACTATAAATTGAAAGTTTTAAGCCAAGAGCGGATAAAATAATCTCAGGAACAAGGTAGCAATTCGCATGTCCGCCAAGGTCCTCTATTAAACTTAATATAGAGTTTCTATCTGAATCTCTAAGCACTCTCGGAATGGAAATTATAATCTCAGGTTTAATTATTCTATGTCTCCCAATAAGAGAGTCAACCATTGGGTAAAGCAGCTCTCTTTGTGCCTCAATGTCCTGCAGCACACCGTTTTTAACAGGTTTGATTATCTGGTACTCAGCGCTCTCCTTGCCGATTAAATTTAGAGCGTCTGAACCCGTTTTTACATACTCCCCATTATTAACATCCAGCATTAAAATATTAAACTCATTTAAGACTTCAGTAGAGGAAGAAGCGCACACTCTTACGTTAGCTGTACCAAGATCTATACCTATCTTTTTAGAAAATTTAGAAAACATAGTAGAATTATAGTATATTTTAAGTATGAACCATAAAAACTATTTTAAAATCTTTATTACCGTTGTTTTACTTGGATCCACTGTACTACTTTACTTCTTCCTTGCAGGCTGGAGACCAAACTTCAGTTTCAACGGAGCGTTAAAAATAAATGAAATAAAAGTTAGACAAACAGGTATGATTTCTGCTAAATCTCAACCTGAAGGAGCTAACGTGTATTTAGATGGAGTTTTAAATACTGCAACTAATAACAGTCTTTCAGGTATAGAGCCTGGAAAACACAAATTAAAAATTACAAAAACTGGTTATGTAACTTGGGAAAAAGAAATTGAAGTTTTCCCCGAACTTGTTACAGATATTACAGCCGTACTTATTTCTCAAACACCTAGAATAGAACCTCTAACAAATTCAGGATCAAGAAAACCTACAGTCTCTAGTTCTTTAGAGAAACTAGCCTTCTTCTCCAAAGACCCCGAAGCACCTGGTGTTTGGGTAGTTTCATTTAGAGATCAGGGTTTAAATTTCTTTAATAATTCAGCCAAGAATGTAGTCAAAGATACCAATTTTGTTAAATACTCAGATGGAAAAAATATTCTTTGGTCACAGAAGAAGACAAATTGTTAATCGAATCAAAAGAAAGTAAGTTTTACTTGCTAGATATTAATTCAGGAGATGTCTCACCTATCACTAACCCTAACGAACTAAGAGATATGTGGAATAAGAAAACTCAAAAGAAAAGATTAGACTTTATTTCAAAGATTGAAATTCCAGAGGATAGAGTCAAAATTGCCAGCGCTGAGGATACAATTTGGAGCCCAGATAATAAGAAGTTTATTTATAAAAAGATGGAAAATGGAAAATATAAGTACTTCATTTACAACATGGAAAAACCAATACCAGTCGGAGAAAAAGTCGAAACCCAAGTGTTTGAAACAGACGTAAAAGAAGCTCAACCAAAAATAACTTGGTATTCAGACTCTTTCCATTTAATCTTAGTCGAGAATTTTGACCAGACTAACCACAGAGGAAAAGTTTCAATTATTAGAATAGATGGAACTAACAAAGTTGAAGTATATAGCAATACTCTTTACTCTGACGATGTTTATACCTCGGTTAACGGAGATAAACTTATTATTCTAACTACATTTAAATCCGGAGATCAAACAGATTTATATACACTTGGAATCAGATAGTCAATCAATTATTTTAACTAGTGAAGCTTTAACAACCAACCTATAAAGAGTCGTACCGGCGGGATGGCAGGTCTGAAGTGTTAAGTTTGGACCGATTCCTGAGTAAATAGTTTCATCAACCTTAAAGTCATTCACGAATTCTTTATTATCTACCTTGTACACATATCTTTTATCTTCATAGAATAGGTTTACCTCATCCCCAATTTCAATCTTATTCAACTGATTAAAAACACTTGAATACTTCCCTAATTGCCAAAAGTTATAGGAAGAGTGAGCAAACAAATATACTCTAGAATTTGACTCATTAGGATAATCAGAAAAGGAAGCGTGGGCAATACCTCTTTGTAAAGCATCTAGATAAACCTTCTGATCTAAAATAGGAACATCCTTAACAATAGGGGCATTTATATTTAGCGATTCTATCACTAAAGAGAATGAAGTGTTAATAGGCGTAATTGCAATCTTCTTGGCATCTATATTAGGCTGCTTAGTGTCTGCAACTTTAATAGATTCAGTTTTCAAATAATATTTGTAGCCCAGAAGCTCACTAACCCTAAACCTTATCTCTAGGTAAATAACATTACCGTAAGTAAAAATTAGAACTAATATTCCTAGGATAATTAAGATGCGTGAGGCGAATTTTAAAATTTTTTTTCTTTTATCTTGCATAGCAGTTTACAAAATCTTGGTGCCCTCGGCAGGAATCGAACCTACATTTTATCCTTAGGACGGATTTGTTCTATCCATTGAACTACGAAGGCTTAAATGTAAATTATACATCTAAAAATACTAATACCCTATTATCCTGAACCTTTAGAATACCTTTAGAAATCTTCATATCTACCTTCTTACTCTCACCCTCCCATACATGTAGATAGGTACCTATAAGGCAAATAAAATTGATATGGAAAGGTAAAATATCAAACGGACCTACCTCATTAGTACTTGAAACTGCATCACAATAATCATTGTAAAAAACCTTACTCCTACTTCTGATATTCAAAAAAAGTTTTACCGCCTCTTTATCCATTAGTCTCTATCTCATCTAAAGAACCAATAAACATAAACTTATCTTCAGGAACGTCATCAACCTTACCTGAAACAATTTTATCTATATCTTCTAATGATTTATTAAGCGGTACGTAACTTCCTTTTTTACCTGTTTGCTTCTCTGCGGTAAAAAAATATTGAGTTAAATAATTTTTAAGTTTATTGGCTCTTTCGTAAACAAGTCTATCCTGGTCGGATAATTCAGTGATTCCTACTAAAGCAACAATTCTTTCAATCGAGATTGCATCTCTTAGCAAACTCTTAGCCCTAATGACAACGTTGTAATGGTAGTTTCCAACACTTTCAGGACTTATCAGTGTAGAACTGGTTTGAAGAATGTCTACAGCAGGATACCTACCTTCTCTATAAACATCTCGGGAGAGTAAGATTGAGGAATCCAGGTATCCAAAGACCTCCTGAACTGCAGGATCAAAGATATCGTCTGCTGGAACATAAATTGCTTCAATTGTTGTAACAGTTTGATTATTATTAACTAGAGTTTCATGAATCTCTGCTATCTGAGAAATCAAGGCTGCTTGATAACCATCCTCTGAGGAAATTTGATCCATTAATAAATAAAGCTCATTTCCAGCTTGAGCAAACCTGAACATGTTATCCGCTAAAAATAAAACATTTTTTGATTGAACATCTCTAAAATATTTTGCTAAAGCAACCGATGCATACCCGGTTAAAAATCTTACTGTTGGGTTTGAGCCCATGGTTCCAAAAATTAAAGCAGCTTGGTCTAAAACGTTGGTCCTTTTTAACTCCTCGTATAATTCTTGACCTTCTCTAGTTCTCTCACCAATACCAGCAAAAATTGAAACAAACTTACCCTTTTCTCTATTAATAACGTTATGCAAAATTTCAGATAATAAAACGGTTTTACCAACACCAGCACCCCCAAATAAACCCACTTTTCTTCCCCCAACTAGTGGTGCAAAAACATCGATTACTTTTATTCCAGTTTCAATAAAATTTACTGAGTCATCATTTGTCACACTATAAGTATTTTCATGTTTTTTAAACAGAGTTTCATATCTATCTGGTTTAATTTCTTCCATTCCATCTAAAGCATTACCAAAAATATCTATAACACGTCCTAGGATCTTATCTCCCGCTGGTACTTTAACTACTTCCTCAGTTCGAAGAAATCTGCTTCCCCTAGGAACTTTATATGCCTCAGAAAGAGAAGCGCAAAAAAAACAATTTGGATTTTTAGAAGAAGACAAAGCTACAAGTTTAATTTCGGGGTCAGATTCAAGAATTAATAATTCACCAATCTCCAGACCTTTGTCATCTAAAAACTCAACCTCTACTACAAAGTTTTTAACAGCTTTAACAATTCCGTATTTTAAATTAAATTCATCGTTTTTATTCATGATTGAGACATAAATCCTGCTATTTGTACTGTGGCTTTTCTATTAGATTCGGAATGCTTCATCTTTTGATATTCTATTTTAATTCTACCCATATTTTGCTTAATTTTTTCAGAAGCTGAGTCAAGAGAAACCATTCTGGATGTAAACTTAGATAAACCCGACTCTAAAACCTTTTGCTCAAACAATGAAGCGATCATCTGATTTTCAAAAATAGCTAATATTTTTTCAATATCAGGCTCATATAAAAAGTCTTCCTCAAGCTTTTGCTCCCCATTCTGGATATTTTGAACAGACTCTTCAAAGATAATATCCCCTGTAACTGAATCAGCAACAGGACTTTGATCTAGAATTTCAACATACTTGGTATAAAAAACCACAATTTTTTCAAAATCTAAAGCGTATCGTAATATACTATCAAGATTTTCCTTATCCCCACTTGCATCACTTAACGGAAAATACTTGAAGGGCACTGCATTTTTTAATTCAGAAAATTCAACTAATCTTGCTCCTACAGACCCAACCACTAGAAGTTCGTCAGGAGGAATTCTTTTAACATAATTTTTTAAATTGAAAAAGCTTTTGTTGATAACATCGCCAAATAAACCTCCATTAGCAGAAAGAAAGACGTAGCATACTTTTTTAGATGGAGTTCTAAATTTCAAATTAGGTACCATATTAGAAGCTCTTTGAAGAGCATAATAGTTATTTTTAACTTGTTTATACAAAACACTAATTTCATCAAGAAAACCTCTAGTATCCAAAACTCCTTTTTTGGTTTTTCTATATCTCATTGCAGAAAGCTCTTCAAGAGATGAAACTAGGTTAGCTAAAGAGGATACGTTATTTAACTCATATTTCAATTGCTTGGTATTCTTCATTTTTTCTTCTTTGGGAAAATCCTCTCCGAAACCTGGGCCTCATTTTTTAAGTAAAGATTTAAGAAGGAGTTCAAATCTTCTGCATCACTTACCATACTATCTACAATTTTTTTAAATGCAGAATCTGTTTCATAAATATAAATTACTCTTTTAAGTTCGTTTTGAACTTGGTCTTTATCATAAGAATCCCACCGTTGACTCCAGATTAAAGAGAAAACTAAAATCTGAATATTATTAGGAACAATCACGTCCCCTGTTTGATCAAAGAATTGATTTAACTTTTCCCCTAGTCTAAGGTTAAGCCTGACTCCTTCTGAGATTTCAGCACCAAAGTGAATAAATGATTTTGTTTTTTCGTAAAGAGAAAGAATGGCAGTTAACTCTCTATTAATTTTATATCTAATTGCTGTTTGGGTTTGTCTGCCCACTCTTGTCACACTTAAAAAATAATTGATGGCAGGTCTTACTCCTTGGTTGTATAAATCTATATCGAAAAAGATATGTCCATCAGTCATAGACATTAAATTTGTTTGAACATACCCGGAAATATCACCACCTACACTTTCAACTATTGGCAGACAAGTGATAGAAACGCTAGTATCTTTGTGTTTAAAATTACCACTTCTTTCAAGTAATTTTGAGTGTGTAAAAAAGATATCCGAAGGGTAAGAATTTCTTCCCGGAAATCTTTTTGATAAAAGAGATATCTCTCTATAAACTTTAGCGTGCATTCCAAGGTCATCATAAACTACCAAAACGTCTTTTCCTTGATCTTTAAAATACTCTGCTATCGTCATGGCTGCATAAGGAGCAAGATAAGTTAATCCTAAACTATCGTTTGCATATGTAACTAAACTAATAATATTTTTAGCACCAACTGAAGTATTTAAAATCTTCAAGTTACCCTCAATAGCAGATTTCTTTTTACCAATAGCGCAGTAAATACAAATCACACCATCTTGAGCTTGGGTTTTAACTACTGAATTTACAAACCAATTTTTACCAGTACCTCTCTCACCAATAACTAACTCTCTTTGACCTTTACCTAAAGGGACCATCATGTCTACTACTGTAACTCCGGTATGTAGGGACCTATCAATTACAGCTCTATCTTTAATAGTTGGCACGTCAGCATCTAAAATTCTAGAATCTTTGGCATTTGAAATAGGATTTGATTTATCTAAAGAGTTTCCGTAAGGATCTATAACGTGCCCAAGTAATCCTGACCCAAGTTTTACTTTAACTAACTCATCAGTTCTAACTACCTTAGAACCCTTTTTTGGTTTATGACTGCTAGTTAAAAGACAGATAATATGATCTCTATCTACAGAAAAAACAAACCCTCTAGCGCCTTCTTCTGTGAGAATTTCCTCAAATACTCGGGCGTTAGGAAGACCTTCTATGTAAATTAGGGAATCTATAATTTTCTCAACTGTTCCTTCTTCCTGTGTTTTATTTAGATTTTCTTCGAAGGGAGAAATTTTAGGCATACTTTAATTTTAATGAAAATACGTAAACCTTCAATGCTTTATTCAACATTTAGGATAAACCAGTCGAAAGTAACACCTGAGTTGATAGCTTCATTAATCTTAACTTTGAATGAGGACCCTTCTGTTTTGGTATCAACAAATAATGACTTACCATTTAAGCTGTTTGATGCTGTAATAAAGATCTTAGAGTTTGATTTAACTTTAGTTGAGTTAATTGTAATTTCTGATTGATTTGCAGTTAAGGTAGCTGTTCCTGAAACTTCTGATGTTGAAGTAACCTTATACTCTGCAGCATTAACTTCGGAAGCGTTAATTTTTTCAACTTGCATATCACCATTTGGTTTAAGAACTACTTTTCCGTCGAAGATGTTTACATTACCAGATTTTGCTTTCATGATAAACAATGATTGTGTTTGACATAGATTGTCATCTAACGAACCATCATTTCTGACACATGAAGCACCTAGAACGCTTAAGTCATTGTTTAAAGTATCAAATTTCATTTGCCCCATACTGACATCCCCTGTAAAAGTAGTTTCACTTAAGATTACTTTTCCATTCACAACAATGTCAGAATTGAACACTAAATTACCGTTATCTGTGGACATTGATAGGTTATCTATTGCATTCATAAGTGAGTCATACATTGATGTAGCTTGTGAGAAGTTGACCCCGGCTTGAGCTGCAGAAAGGGCTGAAATTTGAGATTGTTGATCCTTCATACCTGCTACTAAAATAGCTGTAAGTCTACTGTAATCTAACCCTTTATACCATGTGTCACCAATAATCATGTGATCACTTACTAGATATGGGAATACTTTTTCAACGTCTTGAGCAATAAATCCAACCTGTCTTTGAGCGGATGTTTGTGAAAAATCACCGTAGTCTCTCATATTGAAAGTCACAGGGTGTAGACCGTTAACAATATCCAACGGGTTTTCAACTTCTTGGAAATTTGCTTTAAGCCTTTCATCAGAAGCAACCGATGGACCAGTTCCTATTCTGTAAGTAACTCCAGCAGGACCAACAACAAGAGGGGTATTAGCTTCTGCAGGATTTGAAAATACTCTAGCAGCAATTGTACTTGTCGAACTAGCTATGATATTTCCTGTAAAGGTTCCGGTAGTGAATGTACCAGCAGCTGCGGATAGGTTTCCACTGAAGTTTGCACCTGTTTGGAATGTGAATGAGCCGGCTGATGGATTTGAAAAGACACTATTTGCAATTGTTCCAGATAAGAAGTTAAATGTTTTAGCTGCAAGTGGTGATGAGAAAAAAGCTGTCGAAACTGAATTAAATGAACCAAGAGTTGCAGAGAAGTTAGTTGTAACACCGAAGTTAGTAGCAAATCCACCTGCTGCGGAGAATGTTGTTGCTCCTAGGTTTGTGATGTTAGCATTTGATGCCGAGAAGTTAGTTGCAAAAAGACCTGTTGTGAAGTTACCACTAGCTGCTGAGAAGTTAGTTGTGCCGATGTTTAAGGCTGAAAGGTTTCCTGTAAAGGTTCCGGTAGTGAATGTACCAGCAGCTGCAGAAAGATTACCGTTTATTGTTGTGGCACCTAACGAAGAATTACCTGCTGAAAATGTTCCTGACACAACTGTAGAGCCGTTTAGAAGAATTTTTCCACCGTTATATAAATTAACTACAAAGTTATTTGAATTAAATGGCTCTCCTACTTCAAATGTTAAGTCTGTAGCGGATCTAATCTTTGAAATTGCGGTATTTGTGAATACTAAATCGTTAGCAATAGCTAAATCACCAATTGCATTTAATTCAATTGTGTCATTGAATGTCACACTATTATTGAATACTGAGCCAGTGTTATCTACTGTGAATAAATTATTAACATTTAAACTTTGAGCACTTAGTGTAATAAATGTACCGTTAGCTGCTGAAAGATTTCCGCTGAAGTTAGCTCCTGCAAGGAATGTGAATGAACCAGCCGATGGGTTTGAGAAGACACTGTTAGCTATTGTTCCAGATTGGAAGTTAAAGGTCTTGTTTGCAAGTGGTGAGGAAAAATAACCAGATGAAACTGAATTAAAGGTACCTAAGGCTGCAGAAAGATCCCCGCCGAAGTTAGCTCCTGCAAGGAATGTGAATGAACCAGCTGATGGGTTTGAGAATAAACCTGTTGAAACTGAATTAAATGAACCAAGAGTTGCAGAGAAATTTGTTGCAAAAAGACCTGTTG
>Ga0214923_10001214_pt1 | contig 37210 bp, 34 predicted proteins | sample LL1510_MetaG_FD_177993 | JGI IMG/M metagenome (GOLD analysis project Ga0214923, IMG submission 177993) | Freshwater microbial communities from Lake Lanier, Atlanta, Georgia, United States - LL-1510 | ecosystem: Environmental > Aquatic > Freshwater > Lake | place: USA: Georgia | collected...
CAATAAAATTAGATTCTATAGTTGATTCTTTTATTGTTGGTTTTGCAATATCAGTATATTGATTATTAATATTTTGAAATGATGGACCTACATTACCAATAAAATTAGATTCTATAGTTGATTCTTTTATTGTTGGTTTTGCAATATCAGTATATTGATTATTAATATTTTGAAATGATGGACCTACATTACCAATAAAATTAGATTCTATAGTTGATTCTTTAATTGTTGTTTTTGCAATATCAGTATATTGATTATTAATATTTTGAAATGATGGACCTACATTACCAATAAAATTAGATTCTATAGTTGATTCTTTAATTGTTGTTTTTGCAATATCAGTATATTGATTATTAATATTTTGAAATGATGGACCTACATTACCAATAAAATTAGATTGAACTGTTGATTCTTTAATTGTTGTTTTTGCAATATCAGTATATTGATTATTAATATTTTGAAATGATGGACCTACATTACCAATAAAATTAGATTGAACTGTTGATTCTTTAATTGTTGTTTTTGCAATATCAGTATATTGATTATTAATATTTTGATATGATGGCGCAGTATTACCAATAAAATTAGATTGACCTGTTGATTCTTTAATTGTTGTTTTTGCAATATCAGTATATTGATTATTAATATTTTGATATGAAGGTCCTACATTACCAATAAAATTAGATTCAATAGTTGATTCTTTTATTGTTGATTTAGCTTTATCAGTATATTGATTATTAATATTTTTAATTGTTGGTGCAATATTTAACACCATATTATGAGTTGTTGTTTCACGATGTGTTGTTGGTAAAATAGAATCATTAGAAAAGATATAATTATTTTTTTTATATGAACCATTTACACCTAAATTAGTATTACCATTAATATTTAATTCTTTAATTGTTGTTTTTGCTGTATCTTCTTTATCTAAATAATAAGATGCATTAGTATTATTATAAATACCACTTGCATGTAATTCGGTACTAGTAGAATCTCTTTCATTTTCATATGATTTAAAACTTGATTGATTTTGAAAAACTGGTCTAGAATTAACTGCATTAATGGCATGTGTAAAATCATTTTCATAATTTTCTTTTTTAGCATCTGAAAATTTTATTGTATTAACATCTATAAATTGACCTTTAGAAGAATTAATGGCACTACCGGTTCTATATGTATCATTTTCACCTCTTTGACTATCTACATATACATATTCACCTTTCATTATCATTTTATTATTAACTGAACTATTTCCTACAAGATCATTAGTTGTAATTTCTCTATAAGATGGTAATTTATATTTTGTCAAGTTATAATCTGGACCTCTATAATGTCCTTTTTTAATAGTTTCTAATGGTTTATTTAAATAACTAACTTTTTGATTAATTTCACTTCGTAAAGCATTTATATTTCTAGGATTAATTCTGTAAACAGAATAAGGACCTTGTTGTATTCCATTTTCAATACCTTTTACTATTTTTAAATCAGTTTGAAATGGTAAATTTCCATAATTATTTTTAAAACTAGTTATATATCTATCAGTTAAGTTACCAGCTACAACCGGCATACCAAAAGGATTAGATAAATTATTAACAGGTTCAAAAAATGCTTCTACTTCTTTTTTATGATTCCAATATTGATCATTACCAGATAAATTTTCATATTTACGATAATTTGAATTTGTATTTTGAAATGTATCTCTTTTGCTAGTATTAGGAATCATATTATTATGCATAAAATTTTCTTTAGTTACAACTCCATAATGCATATCACTATTTTGAAATTCTGAATAACCATTTCTAAAATCTAAATCACGTTGTAAAAAAGAATTTAAACCAGAATTAGTAAAATAAGATTGATTTTCTGCTGTTGGTTTTGATATATTATCAAATGTTAAACTATCAAATTGTTGAAAAAATTCAGGTTTATTTTTTAAATTAAAAGCATTTTGTGATTCAATATTATTCATTGCATTTTCAATATTAGAATCATAATTATTTTTAAAGTTTTCTTTATTATTGTTTTTATTATAATTATTTTTATTATAATCTTCTTTATTATTTTTATTAAAGCCTTCTTTACCATAATAAGTTAATGCACCTAATAATAAACTTTCCATATTATTATTACATACATAATAATTTTATATTAACGAAATATAATTAAACAAATATATTTTTACATTAATTTATTGTTTACAATAATTTACTTCTTCTACATTATTTAAAAGATTTGTTTGTTCCATTATCATATGTTTCTGTTTACGCCAGTAATATTGCCAACTATCTTTTGAAATTAATCTAGTATTTGATCCTATTCTATCTTCTTGAATTTCACATTGTGGATTTGTTGAAAGATATGGATTATAGTGATAATCTGTAGTGTCCATACATCTATAAACTTCTAAAGGATAAGTAAATCGTGTATCTTCAAAATCTAATAATGTACTACATGCTGGTTGTTTTAAAGTTGGATAATTTTTATAATCATCATTTTTTCCATAATCATTAGAATCTATTAATTTATGAACTCTATTTTGTAATAATGATTCAACAAATGTTAATTCACATAATTCAGTATTACCAGATGCACATGAATCAACATTTGGTATTGCTTTATCACTTTTAGCATTTCGTGTACCATCATAACTATGACAACGATTACAACTTTCATTATATCCTTTAAATAATCTATAATTGCCTTCACCAATTTCTCTACTTATTTTTTCATTATAAGCATTATTATCATATTTAATTCTACTGAATGACATATATATATATATATTAGAAAAGAAATATATATATATATATAATATTAAAAAAAAATTTATAGAAAAATTTAAAGTATTAGTGTATTATTTATTATAGAATTATTTATTATAAAATTATTAGTATTATAATAATTTAAATTATTTAAATTATTTAAATTATTATTTAATATATTATCATTTAACATATTATTTTCAAAATCAAATAATAAATTACGTACAATATCTATATTTAATATATCATTAATTAATGTTTCTATTTGTTCATTATTATTAATTTCTTCATTAGTGGATTCTTCATTAGTGTATTCTTCATTAGTGGATTCTTCATTAGTGTATTCTTCATCAGTGAGTTCTTCATTATTAGTTAAAATATTAATATATGATTGTTCATCAAAATATGATTGTTCATCAAAATATGACTGATAACTTAAAAATGATTGTTCATTCATATTTGGTTCATTCATATTTGGTTCATTAAAATATGACTGTTCATTAATACTTGATTCATTAATATTTAGTTCATCAATATTTGGTTGATTATTAATATATGATTCTTCACTAAAAAATGACTGATTATTAATATATGATTCTTCACTAAAAAATGACAGATCATCAATATATGATCTTTCACTAAAAAATAATTGATCAGTAATATTAAATGTTTCATTTATACTAATTGTAATTATTAAATTATCAGATCTATTTAATGGATTAGCAGATCTACATATAGGACATGTATTACTACGTAATATCCAATTATGTAAACAATTATTACAAAATAAATGATTACAGCGTGTAGTAAGTAAGTTATTATTATTTTCATAACAAATAGTACAAAGTAAATCATGATCTTCAGTATTTGTATTATGTTCTGTATTTGTATTATGTTCTGTATTTAAGTCTGTATATTGTAACATAATTATAATTTATAAATATAATGTATAAATTAAAAATTCAATTTTTTTTAAATTTTACACATATCATTATTATAAGAATTAATATCTTTTAAGCCATTAGTTGTAATTTTAGGTAGATTATTAGGAGTAATATAATAAATATTATGACATGCTAAAGGTGTAGTGTATGGTGTTCCAGTATGAGGATTAAACATATATTTTTTAGAAGGACATTTAGTACCTTCTCTATTTTGTCCTTTAAGGTCACTTTCAACTTCAGTTTTAACACCAAATTCTAAATTATTAGTAAATTTACCAACTGGGCAAGTAATACAATATTCATATTTACCTTTATATAAATTATATCCTAGGGGGTCTGTACTTTCTTGTAATGTTTTTGAATATGCACATGTATCATAAGTTAAGCGATTAAAACTCATTTATATATATATTATATATTAGAAAATAAAAAAAATTATACTTTTATTTTAGATACCCACCGAGATATTAATATACCTATATAATCTTCTTTAATTATATTAGTTTTTATATAATTATTCCATATAGTATTAATTAATTCTATTTTAATATCAATAGTTTTTTTATTTCTAATTATAAAAATTATTAAATATTTTAATTCTAATAAAAATAACCAATCAAGTGATAAATTAAATGGGAAATTTTCAATAAAAGGTACCAAATTAACTAATATTATTTCTATTTTATTTTTTGGACAACCTAATTTATTTTTTATTGTATAATTTAATTCTTCTAAAATAATATTTAAATAGTTATCTGCCGAACTTTCATCAATACTCGATAAATAAATTAATAACCAATTTAATAATTCATTAATTGTATAATCATTTAAACCTAATTTATCATCTAAATTTAATAAATTTTTTACTAATATTATTTTATTAATAAAAATATTATTAATTGTTATTTTATTATTTTCATAAAAAGATAATAAAATTTTATATAATATTAAAATATCAATAGCATCATAATTACTAATCAATTTATTATTATCTTTTCTAAAATATAAATGTTTATTCATATCGGCGCCATATTTTATTAAAAAATTTATCATATTAGGATCTAATTCGAGACATGCATATTCTAATAATGTATGACCATTTATATCGGTTGTATCAATACGTGCACCTAATTTAAAAGCTAATTTTAAAAATGTGGTATCACTATATTTAATAGCATAATGTAATAATGATTTATTATTTATTTTATTTTCAAAATCAATTTCTCCATATTTTGCTTTTTTAATAAATGATATATCACCTTTTTTTAATGTTTCAAATAATATTTCTGAATCTATTTTATCTGTTATTAACATATCTGATTCTATATTTGTTTCAATAGATTCTTCTATTATTTTATGACATTCTATTTCACTTTCTTGTAATACATTCAAATATTCTGTATTATCCGAATATTCTTTTTTAACAGTATCTAATAGTACTAAACTTTCTTTTAATAAATTAAAAGATTTTTCTTTATCTATATCATACATTTCTTTACCTTTTAGATATAATTTAAAATATTGTTTTAATAATTTATTTTTATTATTCATATATATTAATATATATATTATCATTAATTAAACGTTTAATAAATAAATGTATTATTAAGTGATGAATTGTTAAGTGATTTATTAGATGATTTATTTGATGATTTATTAGATGATTTATTTGATGAATTATTAAGTGATAAATTATTAAGTGATTTATTGGATGAATTATTTGATAAAATATTAAGTGCTACATTATTAAGTGATTTATTAGATGAATTATTTGATGAATTATTGAATGAATTATTGGATAAAATATTAAGTGATTTATTAGTTGATATATTATTAGTTGATATATTATTAGTTGATATATTATTAGTTGATATATTATTAGTTAATATATTATTAGTTGATATATTATTAGTTGATGTATTATTTAATTCATTATTTAAATTATATTTATTATATTGTGATAAATTTAATTCATTATTATAATATGTTGTTTTTCTTGTTAGTTCTCCACTTCTTGGAAATGGAAATACTAAATTACTAGATTGGGCATATCTATTATCAATAAAATCAAATCTATCTAATATTTCTGATTCTCTAAATATTTTAAAATCTGATAATTCTATTCTTGATTGTTCACCTAATCTTATATTATTATTAATATTTAAATTACCAAAACCGTGACCTGGTCCTTGATCATATGCTGCATAATATATATATTCTTTATCACCTTTTGTATCTTTTCTTAATGTATTATTATAATTTAATTCGTAATTATATGGATCAAATGTATCTTTTAATATTAATTGACTTTTTATTTTAGATTGTAAATCATTTTTAATTAAAAAATTTTCAGATTCTACATTTTTTTGTCCTATATCTATATTAGGTTGTTTATTATAATCAATTAAATTTGTATCAATAAATTTATTTTTTTTTAAATTATTCATTAATATAATTAAGAAATAATATTTACAATTAAACTTAATATTGATAAGAATATCTACCACGAGCAAATCTATTATCTCTATGTTTTAAACAATCAGTACCATTACTTTTACATTTACCAAAATCACCAAATACAAAATTTGCAAACATTGTTTGATCATTTACTATTTTAGTAGAAGGCATTGTATAAAAGTTTCTATCATTAATGAATATACCCCATAAATCATTATTATCGGGAAAAATATTATTACTTCTAAATAATTTAATTTGTTCTTTACGTACATCTTTAACTGAACATGCTGAAGGTCTAGATGGATTAGTTAATAAATCACCTACAGTAAAATTCATAAATGGATTTTCTTTGGTAGGTTTAGTACATGTATTTGTTGTATCAAAATATTCAGATTTACCTAAAAATATAGATAATAATAATAATACAATAGATAATGAAAGCCATTTACTATCTAATTTAAATATTATTATTATAAAAGCATAATAAATAGCAAATCTAGCAATTGCATTAATTTTTTCATTTTGAGACATATTATTTTTAGGAAAAAAATCAGTATAATTTTGAATTAATATATATGGATTTGTATACCATAATTTTACCATTATTATAATTATAGATAAATAAAATTTTATTTAATTATTATTTTTTTTTTTATTTTTAGATTGGATTGTAGTTTCTTTAATTTCTTTTAATAAACTTTTTAATTTTTTATTTTCTTCTAAAATATCATTCATACTTTTAGTATCTTTATTTTCTTTTTTTATTTCTTTTAATGTTTCTGTTTTTATATTTTGTTTTATTTCATTAATTGATAATTTTTTATAAAAAATAGAATTATTAATTTGAACCGACCAAGAAAACTTACCATTAGATAATACTACATATTGACCATTATCGCCAAATTTTGTAATAATACCACCTAATCTAAATTCTTTTACACCAGTTTTAGGATTTTTAGTAAAATATCTAACATGTGTATTTAATGGTATTTTAAAAATATTATCTTTATCAACTTTTTCATAATCTTGTAATTTATTACTAATTTCATCAATTGTTAATGATTGTTGATATGTTTTTTCTGATTGTTTATAATTTGTATCTCTAGATAATCTTTTGGTAATTAACGGATCCATATATATTATATATTATATTATCTTTTTATAATAAATAATATCTTATTATATTATATATATGGATAACACAATAAATAATACAATTTTTAAAAATAAATATTTAAAATATAAAAAAAAATATTTACACCTTAAATATTTAATAGGTGGTAAGAAAAAATTAAAATCTAAAACATGGGTTAAAAATTTTAATGCTAAAAATAAAAAAAGATTTATATTATTTTTTAATAAAGAAACATTAAAAAATAATAGTCTAGTAGGTGATAATCAACAACAACAAGTAACAGACACAAAAGATGTTCACGATATTGAAAATATAATTGCAGAATATAATAAAGCTATTGATACAAATACCTATCAAACAAAAACAGAATTTACAATTAGTGATTCATTAATATTTAATAATTTAGCATTATTTAAATATAATTTAGGTAAAATAAAAAAAAAAAATATGTTAAAGGATATATAGTACCATGGATAGAATTAATTAATTATAAGTTTTATGCTGTTCGAAAACAGAATGCATCTGGACGCTATAAAAAAAAATTTATATCAAAATTAATTAAATTAAAAAAAATGATTAAAGTATCTAAATTAAATATTAATGTTACCAATTTAATTAAAAAAAAAAATTTTAATAATTATGATACTTTATTACAAAAATTAATTACAAATATTAATAGTATAATAGATACACCATATATTTCTAAAATATTAGAAATTACAAATGAATATAATAATATATCTACTAATCCAGTAATATTATATGGCCTAAATAATGAATCAGGAAGTGATGGTAGTGATTATAACACTAATACAAATAAATATCAATACGAAACAACTAGTAAAATAAAACCAATTGATGGCTGGATAGAAATTAGTAATGTAAGATATAATAATATACAACGTATTTTTACTTTTAATATTATATCAATGTGTTCATCATATATAACTAATACAGGTAATAATGATGATAATTCAAATTATTACTAATAATTTAATATTTTTTAAATAATATAATTAAATATTAAAAAATAATATCTTAATTAATATTAATATAAATGTATACTGATTATTATAAAAAATATATTAAATATAAAAATAAATATATTAAATTACAAGAATTAGAATATCAAATGGCAAATAATAATAATAAATTACAAAAATTTGATAATTATCAAATAACAAATAATAATAAATTAGTTGGAGGTTTAGGTTTAAGTTTTTTTGAGTGGAAATATTACTATATACAACAATATAAATTTACACCATATAATTTTATAATAGATAAAACAAAAAATAAAACACAAACAACACCACGTTTAAATATTGAAAAAAGAACTCAAGTAGAACATGGTATTTATTTATTATTCGTATCATCTACAAATAATAATGTTAATCAGTTTGACACTATTAATAATTTACCAAAATCTATGTATTATACAAAAACTGATCTTGAAAACATTATAACTCAAGATATTCTTTTAAAAATTATATCAAACACAGAAATTAGTTTACTTTTAAAAATACAAGAATCACCAAAATCTACTAAACATAATAATAGAACTAAAGCAATTATAAATATTGCTACTGAAATTAAAAATAGTTCTAAAAAAATTACATCTGCATTAAGGAATGATATTAGCAGTAAAACTTCTGATATAGTAATTAACAATAATAGTACACAAAAGGAAAAGTTATTTCTACCAGTCTTTTATCAAGTAGAAAAAGGGGAAATACAAAATAATAAATTATTGACTACTATAAATAAATATAATATAGAATTTCCACATAATTTGGTAAAAGGTATAAACTTAATTGATAATCCAAAATCACTAGAATCATTACGTATACATGACTATATATCACAATTATCAAATTTACTTGGTATAAAAAGTAATTTTCTTTCATGTAATTTTATTTTTGATATTTTAAAAATTGATCCAAAAAAACCTGACAATTATATGCAATCACTAATATCTTTATTACCAAATACTTTACAATCTAATACTACTTTACAATCTAATATAATAACTAAACATATGAATATGTTACTAGATGCATTATATACAAATATATTTACTAATATATTAAAATATATTAATGGATATATTATTGATAATAATTATTATACATTATACCAAAAACTTAGCAAAACCAAATCTTTAGAAGATCAAGAAGATCAAGAAGATCAAGAAGATCAAGAAGAACAAAAAAAATATATTGAAAATATTAATAATATACTAAATCCGTCTAATACTAAAATTAATAACGAATTAATTAAAAAGTACAAAAAAAGATGTAGAGAATTAAACTCTACCAGTGCAATCGCTTATAAAGATGTGTCAGGTGAGATATTAGAATATGATTCTAATAATACTAATAATATTATATATAAAAATAATTATACAGATGTTTTACCATTATTTGATACTATAATATGTATAGAAAGTAATAAAGCAGGTAAAGCCTGCCCTATTTTATTATATAAATTTAAACCTGATACAGCAAAAAAATTAACATTAGAACTTAATGAGTCTATAAATAAAATTTTAGACTTCAATAAACACTCTACCGAATTTGAGAAAGTTAATAACCAAATATCAACTGAAAATTCAGAAGCACATGCAATAGAAAATTCATCAGCACTATCACATGAAATTTCAAAAGCAAATTCAGATGAATTTTCACAAGCACCTTCATCAGAAAATCTATAAGCAAATACACTTGTTACTAACATTATATCCTAAGCTATTACTAACGTTACGAAAGATTAATGATACCAGCAATTAATAATAATATCAAACTTTAATTTAAAGATATTTTTTATTATTTATTTATAAATGTCTGATAAATTTGCTAATTACATCATTCCAATTAATATTAATAATGAAAATATTATTAAATATATTAATATATTAACAAATAATATTAATATTAATGATGAAACAATTATAGAAAATAAAGTTAATGAAATAGAAATAAATTATCATGATAAATTAAAAGAATTACAAGAAATATGTTATAATGAAAATGAAATTGATAATTATAAATTTAAAAATAGTTTAATTATATTACAAAAAGAATTAGAAATTATTAAAATTTTAACTAAATATGCATTACAAAATAGTCAATTAGATTATAGTTTTTTCTTATCATGTTTAAAATTTTTATTTAAATTAAGTGAAATATTACGTATTAGATTAGGTCAAAAAGAAATAATATATGAAAATAAAATTTATACACCTACTAATATTCCCAGATGTTCATATAAATTTTGTAGTTATAAAGACACATGTATTTATAATTACAATATTAAAAATAAAAGTTTATGTTATCAAGATCATTATGTTCATCGAATGGTATCAACTGATTTATTTGTTTTAATTAATTATATTGAACAAAAATATAATGATCAAGATTGTGTAATTCATAATAAAGAAATATTAAAAACAATTAATACATTATCATTCGTAATTAATCATATGGAAAATGAATTGAAAGCCAAATGTTTATATTTAAATGAAGATGATTATGAATCGTGTCATTTTGTTAAAGTTAAATAATTGTAACTAAAAATAATTGTAACTAAAAATAATTATATCCAAAATATAACATTATTATATTTTTTATATTGTTATTATTTATAGCTAAAAAATAATTATATCCAAAATATAACATTATTATATTTTTTATATTGTTATTATTTATAGCTAAAAAATAATTATATCCAAAATATAACATTATTATATTTTTTATATTGTTATTATTTATAGCTAAAAATAATTATATCCAAAATATAACATTATTATATTTTTTATATTGTTGTTGAAAATTTTTAATTTCTTCTAATTTATATTTACAACTAAAATGAATTAGAATAAATCGGGTTTCTGTATGTTTTTCAAAATAAGGAATTAAATAATTAATATGCATATGTTTTTTATTATCTGCATCAGTAATATGTTCTATATCAAAAAAAGTTGATTCAATAATAAAAACTGGATAATCATTAAATGGTAAATATTCAAGACTTTTTTTACTTGTATCACCACAAAAAAATATAATTGGATAAATTTTTTCTTCAGTAATATTTGTTGTTTTTTTAAGTTCAATTAATTCGTCTTGAGTTTTATCTTTATATATATCTAATAATTTATTTCGAATTTCACTAATTCCATATCCATATGTTTCTACTTCATGATCTAATTGTATTGAATTAAATATAAATGTTTTACCACATATTAATGTTCTATAAAAATTAGTACTATTAATAGCATATGGTTCCCAATTATCGAATTTTATTTTACGTCCTACATTTACACTACGTGATGCATTTAATTGATCTTGTAATAATTTGATTAAATTAGTAGAACATAAAACTTGTGTTTTGTATCTATTATCCATTAAATTAGTGTATAGTGCATCTATATGATCCTGATGCCCGTGAGTAATTAATATTATATTTGGTTCAATTGGAAAAGAAACTCCAGAATCTAAAAATATTTTATAAGGTAATAATACAAAGCCAGTACGTTGAGATCCACGACTATAACCTTTTAGTGATATAATATTATTAATTTTATATTCTTTTTTCCAATATTGATTATAAAATTCCATAATAATAATAAAATAGTAAATATTTATATTAAATTTCAATTTTATTTTAATCTATTTTATTTTTAATCTATATTACGTTCATTAGGTTTTAAATATTTCATATTTAATAATTTAAATATATCTTCTTCACTATTAATTTTTATTTTTTGTCCAGATTTTTTAAATAATCCATATTCAGATAATTTCAAATCTTCTTTTTTTGCTAATTGTCTCATTTGTTTATTTAATTCTGCAGAACCAGTAAAATATAATAAAGCAGAAAACCAACTATCATATGGTATAAAACGTATATCTATTCGCCTAGGTGGATTATTTTTATATTTAATAAATCCCATATATTTTGTTTTTCCTAATTCAGTTAAATCATCAATTAATAATGGTTTATTATTATTTGGTTCAATTGATTCTTTTAAACTTGTTATTATATTTTCTAAATAATTTTCATTATCATCCAAATCACCTAATCTAGATACTAATACATCAATATCTCCAGATGTTGCTTTTTTACGACGATATGACCCACAAATTTCAAATATATATTTATTATTATTTACTTTTTTTTCTTTATTTTCTTCTTTGCCTTTTTTTTCTTTTTTTTCTTTTTTATTTAATTCATTAATAATAGATGTTAATATTTTATATATACTTGTAATTTCTTTTCGTGGAATATTACCTTCAAATTTACCATAATATTTTAATCCTAATAATAATTTTTCATTAACTTTTATTTTTTTTTCTTCTACTTTTAATTTTAAATCATCTACTGATTCTACACCAGCTTTAAAAAATTTAATTGCTAATTTTGGACCTATTCCTATAACAGTTTCTAATTCTTTTAAAATATTATTTTTTTTAATTTCTTCAGCAGTTAAAGATTTATTATTTTCTGCTAATGAACCATTAGTTAATATTTCTTTAATTCTATCAATTGTTCCTTTACCAATACCTTTTAAATCTTTTAATTCTAAATAATTATCTAGTGTAATTTTTTTTGAATATTTTTTTAATATACTAACTACATTTTTAAGTTGTCTAATTCTAAAAGTATTACTACTAGTAAATGCATCTTCTGAATTATTTATTTGATTAATTAATTTTTCAAATTCATTAATAATATTTGTATTCATATATTTATTAATATAAATTATTTATTATATAATTTATATTTCAAATTTTATATAAAAGACAAAATAAATAAACTAATAGTATTATATAAAAATAGATTATTACGTTTAGTTTTGAATTAGTAAATACATTAATTAATAAAGAATAATACAATAATAAAGAATTATACTTAAAAGGCTGTGATAATAGTGACAATTTTTATGATGACGTTATATAAAATTTAGCAAAATTAATAAATAATAATCAAAATTTAGATCAATATATAATAAGTTTAAATAATTTGAATATAAGTTCTATTAACAAAATTTATTGAAGACTATTATACTATAAAAATTAAAATATTAATTGTGATTGACAAAATTAATAAATAAATACTAAATGAAAGTGCTATAAATGAAAGTATAACTAATAAATTATCTAATTTTTTTATTTAATAAGTTCTTTATTATACCAAGCAATAGCATTATGCATATACATATAAATAATTATGATGATTATAATAAATTACAAACAAACAAATACTGAATATATACAATAAATATAGCATATTATAATAAATTACAAACAAACAAATACTGAATATATACAACAATTAGAGTTAAAAAAAATATTTAATATAAAACTAAAAAGGAAATACTAAAAATAATAAATATTATTGAAAGTATTTTATAATTATATTTTTAATATTTTATGAACACTTTTTAATGCACCTTCTGTCCATCCTTGATCTTGTGCTACTACTTCACCTACAACATAAATATTTTCTGTTGGGTGTTGAGCATGTTTAATAAATTCTAATCGTGTTTTATATTTATTTGATAATGGTTTATAATAATGAGTTCCTATTTTTCTATAGTAAGCACAATATTTTGTTATTTTAATATCATCAATACTTAATGCATTTTTAATTAAATTTTCTAAATATTCAATATTTGTAAAATTATTATATATTTTATTTGCATTTTGATTATCAGCATATGCACACATATATAATCCACTATCAGGATTAATTGATATAATTTTTTGTAATTCATTATTTACAATTAATGTACCATTTACTAATTCTTTCATTAAAGAAATATATTTAGGTGCTATTATACAATAAATTCTAATAAATGGTTGTCCTTCAATTTCTTTATATATTGGATTTTTTAATAATTTACGTAATGATTCTATAGTAGTAGCAACAATTAATTTATCATAATTAAATGTTTCTGATTTAGTTTTAATTATTCCATTATTAATTTTAATAACTTTAGAATTAAGTTTAATATTTTTATTACCAATATAATTAACTAATTTTTCTACTAATTCATTCCATGATATAAAAATATGTGGTTCTTTAAAAGTATTATCTTCAAATTGATACATATATAAAACATGTTCAACATCATCTTTTTCATAATCTGTATATGCTGCTGATAATATAAATTGTTTATATAATGTTTTACCTAAAATTGGTAAAGCAAAATCCTTAAATGTAACTCTTGGTTTAGTTTTTTTAAATTCTTTCTTTAATTGATTAATAATTTTAATAATATCAATATTATCAAATGTATAATTTACAGATGATTTAGATTTAATATAATTTACTTTTAATTCTTTTATTAATTTTATTAATAATTTATCATTTATACGAACTACACCAGCACCAGTTTTTATTAATTGATTATTAAATTTTTCTTCTAAAGTTCGTCCACCAATAAAATTATTTGCTTCTAAAATTATAAAAGTTTTATTAGATTTTTTTTTAATATTATATGCTGTATATAGTCCACTTAATCCACCACCAATAATTATATAATCATAATTCATATTATATATATATATATATAATAAAAAAATATTAAAGGAATAAATTATTATTTAGTAATGAATAAATTAATTAAAATATTTCCAATTACTAATGATTTTAATAAATTACAATATGATAATGAAGGATTATATTCAATTACACATTCTAATGATGCCAATACAATATCAGAATTGATATTAAGTAATTTTAATATTAAAAATTTAAATATAGTTGATTGTACAGCCGGAATAGGTGGTAATACTTTTTCCTTTTCTAAATATTTTAAAAATGTAACATCAATAGAAATTAATAAAAATAGATTTGAAATATTAAAAAATAATATATTAATTTATAAATTAAAAAATATAAAATTATTAAATAATAATTGTATAGATTATATAAAAAATAATAAAAATTATAATGTGTATTTTTTTGATCCTCCGTGGGGTGGGTTAAATTATAAAAAAAATAATACTTTAATTTTAACTTTGAATGAATATACATTAATAGATATATTAAAATTACTTAAAACAAATAATAATTCAATAATATTTAAATTACCTTATAATTATAATTTAGATGAATTTTCAAAATATAATTATAAATTATATAAAATACAAAATTATTTTATAATAATATTTTAATTAATTCTATTTTAATCAATTATATTTTAATCAATCCTATTTTAATTAATTCTATTTTAATCAATTCTATAATAAAAAAGTAAATAAGCGTCATTATAATTTAATTCAGTTTCATTTTTTAGTTCTGGTTCATATGAATCATTAAATATATACCATTGATTATCATAGTAATTTTGTACAAGAGAAATATAATGACCAGCATTAATATTATTATCACCAATTGATTGATGAATATTTACACCTAATAAATTATACATTGATTTATTTTTATATGGTGATTCAGGATGAAAATAATCATATAAATTTAAATTTTTAATAGGATAATCTACATTATTAGAAATTTTAGATGTTATTTCACCATAATTATTAACTATAAAACGTTTTAATTGTAAAATTATAATTTTAGGAGTTTCCCAGAATAATATTGTTTTAATACTTTGATTTTTAAAACCACAAATATTACAATCTATCATATTATGTACATCTAATATTTCATCTTTTGTGAATGCATCTAAACAGTCATTTAATGTAAGATTATCAAATTGATTTTTTACAGGTAAACATAATGGTACTGTTATAAATGATTCAAAATTAGGTGAAATTGTTTTACAATATCTACATTTTAGATTACTAACAAGTGTACCAATAAATAATTGTTTTATAATTGAACAATCATTAATTTGATTTTTTTTCATATATTGTAAACCATACATTTTTAAAAATAAACTATTCATACTTAAATTACAATCACTAAAGTGTTTTCCAGGGATAAATAATATATGATTACCTAATTCTTCTTCTAATTTAGATATCAAAAAAATTAAAAATTCTTGTGAATCTTGATGTTCTATTTCAGACCACATTGAATTTAATTGTCCTAATAATTTTTTAAAACTAATTGGTGTAATATTAATATTATCATTTGCATAACTAGTTTTAAATAATTTATATAATTCATGAACTAATAAATTTGAATGTTTATTTTTAACAGCATCTAAATATTCATTATTTATTAAATAATTTGAAAAACATGGTATTTGTTGTAATATATGTAATATTGATATTATATAACATGAAACACCATCTAAATTATTAAATTTAGATATTCCCATTTTAAGAGTTTGAATTGTTGTTGTTAAAGTATCAGGTGATTCTTGATCATTATATAATGTTGTATCTTGTCTAGTATCTTGTCTAGTTTGATGTCTAGTATTTTGTCTAGTATTTTTCATAATATTAATAATTATTATAATAATTATTATTAATATCAATTTTTTAAGGTATTATTTTTTTAAGGTATTACTAATTTAAAATAAAATACATATGCTAATGCTGAAAATAATAAATATAAAACACAATTTTTTATATTAAATTTATTTTTATTTTCAATAAAATAATAAATACATAATGATTGTGCTATAATAGCAATCATCGCACTATAATATAAGATTTTTTGAGTTTTTGATAAATTAAAAAATTCTATTACCATTATAATATATATATATATTTTTTAAAATCTAATTTTTAATAATGAAAATAAATTTTAATGAAATTATTAATATTAAATCATTAGAAGATTTACAAAAATTTACATTAGATAAACCAATTTTCTTAAATAATTATTTATTTCATTATTTAATAATTTTTAATAAATTAGATATATTAAAATTATATAATTTTCCTATATATAAAGTAAATGATGAAAATTTAAATGGGTTTTTTTTAGCTGCTAAATATAATAATTATAAAATATTATCATATTTTATTAAAACATATAGTGATTATATTTATAATAGAAATTCAAATAATGAATTATTTATTAATTATTTAAATAATAAAAATATATTTAACTTAATTAATGATTTTAAAACATTAAATTTTGAATTATTATTAAAAAATAATTTTTATAATTCAAATGATACTATTTTAGATGATCTTTTTAATAATGGATCTTATAAAAATTTATTATTATTATTTAAAATATATAAACCTACTAATTATCCATTAAATTATTTAATTTTAAATAAAAATTTATCTAATAATGAAATTATAAATTTATTAAATATGTTTAGTTTAGATGAACTTAATATTAGAATGGAAAATGAATACGGCTTAATATTTACTGCTATATTTAACCATAATATAGAAATAATTAAATATTTAATTGAAAAAAAAATAGATGTTGATTATTATACAATTTATAATACACATCATCCATTAAGATTTGCTTTTAAATATAAAAATTTAGAAATATATTCTTTAATATGGAATTATATTAAACCAACATATAATTATGCAAGTACAGATAAAACATTAGATACAATGACACATGTTATATTAAAACAATTTACAGATAATCCAATTAATATTGATATTTTATTAAATAGTGATTCTGATACATGGAATAAATATAATATTAATAAAATAACACCAATTCATTTAATTATTAACTTAAAATTTAATCAATATAAATATTTATTAAAAAATATTCAAATTGATGAAAATATATTAAATGATATTGATAAAAAAAGTACATGGTATCCATTTTTAAAATCATTACCTAAATATGTTGATAATATTAAAATAAATTTTAATGAATATCCTTATCAACATGGAAATGTATTTCAATCTTATTTTACAGATATTGCAATATTTACATTATATTTAAAAAATAAATATGCTGAATTATATTTACCAAAAATAAATGATATATCACTTAAAAATTTAAATTATAAAATAAATACAAATTTACAATGGTGTGATAATATATTTAAAACAAATCCTATATTTCCGTGGTTTATTAGTTATCAAGACAAAGATACTTATTGGATACATATCAATCTTAATTATTTAATAAATATACAAAGACGAAAAAAAAAATATGATTATTCATTTTGTTATTTATCAATTAAATACAATAATATGCTACATGCAAATATTATTATTTATGATTTTAATAATTTAACAATTGAAAGATTTGATCCTTATGGTAATACTGCATTTGCGGATAAAGAATTAGATAATATATTAGAAGAAGAATTAACATGGAATACTGGATTTACATATTTAAATCCAAGTAATTATATGCCTAATTCTGGTTTTCAATCAGTATCAGATGAATTAAATCCATTAAATCAAAAACAGGGTGATTTTGGTGGTTATTGTTTAGCATGGTGTATATGGTATATTGAACATCGTATTATTAATAAAAATATTTCACCAAAAGTATTAGTTGAAAAATTATTAAAAAAAATAACTTTATCACCTAATACTTTTATGGAATATATTAGAAATTATGGTAATACTTTAAATGAATTTAAAATTAAAGAATTAAAAAAAGCTAATATTTCCGAAAATTTAATTACTAATATAAATTATGATCAAAATACAGAATTTAAAATAATTGATTATATTATTAATAATACAACATAAAATAATTAAAGATGTAACAATAATAATATATATGATGAATTATTATAATAATAACGATGAAGTTGGATTAGATGAAGCTGGTCGTGGGCCATTAATTGGTAATGTTTATGCAGCCGTTGTTAAATGGTCGGATAAATTAATACCACCTAATAATTTAATAAAAGATTCTAAAAAATTATCAATAAAAAAAAGACTTGAAGCATATACATGGATAATTAATAATATTGAAGATTATGGGATAGGATTTGCAACAAATGAAGAAATTGATGATATTAATATATTAGAAGCTACTAAATTAGCAATGGACCGTGCAATAAATCAATTAAAAACAAAACCATTAAATTTAATTATAGATGGTTTAGGATGGGAAAAAAAATTTAAAGATTATAATGTAGTATCAATAATTAAAGGGGATTCAAAATATTATTCTATAGCAGCTGCATCAATATTAGCTAAAGTTAGTCATGATCATCATATTGACCAATTATGTGAAGAAAATAAGTATTTAGATGAAAATTATAATTTAAAAAAAAATATGGGATATCCAACACAAAAACATATAGATGGTATTAAAATACATGGTTATACACCATTTCATAGAAAAAGTTATAAACTTAAATTATAACATAATATAAAATAATAAAAATAATATATAATTTATAATAATAATATAAATGCAAGTACAAGATTGGACGCCCGTAATATTAAGTAAACCATCTAAACCAGTTACAAAAACAATACAAAAAAAAATTAAAGTACCAGAATTAAAATCTGGTGTTAAAATAAATGAGAATGATGAAGTTAAAATTATAAAAGTATCACGTGAAATATCTACAATAATAACACAAGCTAGGATTGCCAAAAAATTAACTAGAAAACAATTAGCAAATAATTTAAATTTAAAAGAAGATATTATTACAGATATTGAAACTGGAAAAGCTATTTATGATGGAAATTTAATTGCAAGAATAAAAAAATCATTAAATGTAATTTAATCAATAAAATCTAATTCTTCAACATTAATTTCTTTATTATTTGTTATGTAACTTTGTTCTATAATTTCATTTTCATTAACATTATAATTACTAATTTGAAATTCTTTTTTATTATAAAATTTTTGTCTTGCGATTCCTTGACGATTAAAACTTTGTAATTGATCAACAATATCTATAATTAATGGTTGAACAAAATGATCTTTTTTTCTAGTAATTCGTCCTACTGTTTGTTCAATTTCTTTACGTGGTGTAGTCATTACTAGTGTATTTAATTCAGGAATATCTAATGCTTCACTTGCCATTGAATATGTACCAAATATTACTTGTGCTTTTTCTGATTCATCTAATTTTTTTTGTTTCATTCCACCAATATAAAAGCTAGTTGTAGTTATTTCTAATTTATCTAATAATTCTTTTAATAATATTAAATGATTAACTCGATCACTTAATACTATTATTTTTCGCCCTTCTTCTAATAATATTTCTTTAATTCTATCAATAATAAAATTATTTCTAATATCAATTTCTGTTAATTTATTAATAGTTTTTGCTCTATTTACACTGCCATCATATAATTTATATTCTTTAAAATATTTATGTATTATATTATATTTATATATATTAACATGTAATGTTTTTAATGTTTCTGTTGCTTCTTGATATAATATTGGACCAAAATACCAATATAAAATTTTTTCTAATTTATCAGTTCTTTTAGGTGTAGCTGATAATGCTAATGTTTTTTTACATGCAATAATTGGTAATGATTTTGAAAAATATTTAGATGGTGCATGATGTGCTTCATCAAAAATAACTAATCCAAAATCGCGAAAAATTTCAGAGTCATATTTATCTTTGGCAATTGATTGTAACATTCCAATTACAATTTGTTTATCAACTATGTCTATTTTATTTTGTTGAATTATACCAATATTTGCATCTGTAAATTCTTTTGCACGTTGTATCCATTGATTTAATAAAAATGATTTATGAACTATTACTAATGTTTTTACTTTAAATAATGATGCTATATACAATGCTAATAATGTTTTACCTTGACCACAACCTAAACATAATAAACCACCATCATTTTTTTCTAATTTAGGAAAAATTGTATTAATAATTAGTGATTGTTTTGGTCTTAATTCACCTTTAAAATTTATATTAATTGTTTCTCCAATAATTTCTTTATTTTCATTTGGAATACCTATTTTATCAATTCCATAATATTTTGGAATTGATAAATATTCATCATTTTCATCATAAACTGTAAAAGATTCTGGTTTTACATTAGAATTACCAATTTTAAAGCTTTGATATGGTGTTACTGTTAGATCTTGTTTAATTTTAGATATTATATGATCTGAATACATATTCTTTTTTAATAAATAACCTTCTTTTGTTAATATACTCATAATTATTAAAAATATATTAATTTAGTTTTTAAATTTCAACTTTATTAAAAATATTTTACTTTAAAAATATTTTATCATACTATATATAATATTATGAATAATAACTCTGATAAAGTAAACCAAACTAAACTTATAAATGGTGTAGTTGCTATTATATTAATAGTATTAGTATGTGCTATAATACCTTCATTACCTACTTCTATTAGTAAATGGTTACGCGATCCATTAATTATACTAATTGTATTCTTAATTATTGGATATTTAGTTACTTCTGATGTAGTATTGTCATTTCTTTTAGCTATTTGCAGTTTAGTAATTTATTATCAAGTTTTAAATATGCATAAAAAAAATACATCTAATATAAGCTACAGTCAAAATATAGGTCATAATATGGTTAATAATCAAGATATAGATCATAGTCAAGAGATGCATCATAATCAAGATATGCATAATAATCAAGATATGCATAATAATCAAGATATGCATAATAATCAAGATGTTAATCATAGTCAAGAGATGCATCATAATCAAGATGTTGATCATAGTCAAGAGATGCATCATAATCAAGATGTTGGTCATAGTCAAGATAATACAACCCAACAAACAATTAATAATGAAGAACTTAAAATTAAAATAATTAGTATTGCTAGTCAAATATTAAATAAAGATAATGTAAATGAAGTTATTAATAGTATTAAATTAGCTAATCCAAATATTGATGGTAATTTAATTAATGATACAATTATTAATTTATATAATAATATGTTAAAAAATAAAGTTAAAATAGATACACCCGAAACGACTAATATTCCTTCTGGTGTTCCAGAAGATGATTTTGATCTAAATGGACCAGTAGATTTTGATAATAATATTTTAAGTGATTCATGTTTAAATAGTATACCAGAATATAATCCTAAATCAGTATGTGATAGTATGATTAAATTTGATGGTTATGAACATAATAATTATATGACATTTTAATTTACCACCTAAATCTATTTATATAATATTTTTATATTTAACATTACTAATATTAAATATTAAAATAATTTATGTATTTCTTGTTTTATGTATATCATTCTAAATCAATTTTTTATATGTATTAATATTATTTATAAAATGTTTTTTACTTGTTTCAAATAATTCAGATACATCAATATTAGGATTTTTATCTTTAATATCATGTTGTAGTTTACTGGCTATTTTTTTAACTTTAGGGCCATTTGGAATACTTAATTTTTCAGAAACTAATTTACATATTTTTGCAAAAACTTTTAATCCTTGTGGTAATTCTCTTTTACCCCCTTGTTGTAATTGTTGTTGTTTTTGTAATTGTTGTTGTTTTTGTAATTGTAGTTGTTGTTGTAATTGTTGTTGTTGTTGTAATTGTTGTTGTTGTATATTATTAATATTATTAATTCTTGGATCACGATCTGCATCAGTAGTTGTATTTATAATATGATCATTATTATTATGATTATTATTATGATTATTATTTTTTGTATTTAATATTTTATGTAAATTAATTTCACTTACAATATCAGAATTTTTTAAAATTTCATTTGTAATATGTCTACCAGCTAATCCACCAGCAATACCACCTGCGATTGTACTTGCCATAACTGTAGCAATAGCACCACCAGATTGTTTTTTATTACTTAAATTATATTTATTAGATATTTGTTTATTTTGATTATTTAAAATATTATATAATTTATTTTCAATAACTTCAGTATTCATAATATCTGTATCATTATGCCCACCTAATTGCACACTCGTTTCTGATTCAGTTGTTAACATGTTAATAAGATTATTAACATCATTATAATTTATATTATTTTCAACATTAGTATTTCTTATTGTATTACTGTTATATCCTCCATACATATTATTTTTTGATAATTGCATATTAGATGTTGAACTGAAATTATTAGTGTAATTTTCTCTAAAAGTAGATGTAGGTGAATAGTCAGTACCACCGCCCATAAAACTAGATGTATTTGAATAATCAGAATTTAATAATGTTGATGTATTACTAATATTTAGATCATTTTGAGATTCTCTAAAAGTAGATGTTGGAGAGTATGCATTACTTTCATTAAAATTAGTAGAGGTTGCACTTAATATTTGATCATTTCTATTTACAATAGATGATTTATTATTATGTTTATTGTTAATATTTTGTAAAAATGTAGACGTGTTTGAATTGTGTAAATTATTTTTAAGAAAAATATTTGATGACATTATATATAATAATTTAGAAATTAAATAACTATATATTTTTTTTATCCAATGTATAATATAATATGTATATTAATCAAATAGATGATTTATTAGATACTGTAATTAATTATTTATATAATTATTTACTTGATAAAAATTTTTTTAAAAAGATAAATAAAGATACTAATTTTGTAAAATTCCAAAATTATATTTTAGAAAATATAAATGATTTTATTAATATTATAGTAAAAAAAGAAATAATTAATATTAAATTAAAAAAAAACGAAGAACAATTTATAATTAATATTATAAAACGCTATTGCGCATTTTATATTTATTTAGGTATAAGTTATTATTATACTGGTGGTCGAGATTTATTTATTACTAATATAATAGAATCAAGTAAAAATGTATCATCTATTTCTATAGAACATTTTTATAATAGTGAAAATAATTCACGAATAATTAATTTTTATAGTGATATTCACAATATAAAATATTTATATGATTTTAAGACTATGGATAAAATTAAAATTATTTTATCAAATAATCCTGTTAAATTTAATTCTACAATTAATTTATTTAATGATTTAGGTGAAGATTATATTATTAATTATTTTTTAATTGCTGATAATTTTCATAATATTATAAAAACATTAATATTTCATCAAATATATTTAAAAGATGATAAAAAACAAATAAATGATTTTTTAAATGATATAGAGGAAAATAACGCAGAATATAAATTTATTGAAATTATTGTATCCAATAATAAAAAATTAGTTGATTTTACAGTTATTCAAAAATTTTTAAATTATACACAATTAAAAAAAGGTCTAGCAGAGGAAATTTATACATATTTAGAAGATAATATTACAACATCTGAAATTATTATTAAAGAAAATAAAGATTTTATTAATTTTTTATTTTCAAATAAAATATTAATTCCAATTTCAGAAGAATTTTTACGATTTCATAAAGATAATGAAAAATATGAATCACAAAATAATAAAGATACTACAAAAATTAAATATATTATTAATAAAATTAATAATGTTAAAAATTATTATTCATCATTAATTCAAAATAATGATAAAATGAAATTAGAAATAACTAATTTATTTTATAAAAATATGGATCCTAAAATGGTTATATTATTTAATGATGATGAAGAATTAAAAATTATTCAAAAATTAGAATCATTTAATAATACAAATGATTATGATTTATTAATAGAACTTGAAAATATTAGAAAATATTCTTATATTAATTTTAAAAATGTTTCTTCAGATTATTTTAAATTACGAACAACAAAATCTATTGACTCAATTAGATCTATTAATTTAAAACAAAAAAAAAATGATTCAATTGAAACTCGTATATGTCATGATAATTTAGATATTAATGTTGTTGGTGTTGCATGGAATCCTTCAAGATTTAATATAAATTATAATTCACACGTAACTTCACCACTAGATTGTTTTAAAGTTGGTGATTTAATTGATGTTCGTAAATATGGTAGTAATGGTTATAAATCATTTATTCGTGTATTTGAAAAAACTATAACATTAGATAAAAATAATAAAAAATTATATTATTGGTTATTTGATACAAAAAAAGATATATTTAAATCATCAACTTATATTGATTTTAGTAGCAGTGATATACAAAAAGATATTTTATTAATGTTAGAAGAATTTTATAATATATATATTGATAAAGTACGAAATAAATTTAATATTTATATTAAAAATGAAAAAGATATGACTTTATGGAAATTAGAAAAAAATATTAATATTTTTAAAAAATTATATTTTGATTTTACATTAAATCCTACTATATTTAATGACTTGTTATACACTACACTTACTAAAAATATAAAAGAATTAGATATTATAGAAGACGAAACAGATAATATAATACCAGGTAAACGTGATAAATTAATTATTTTACCTTCTATAAAAATAAAAAAAAATACAAAAAATATTTTAATTTTAAATGAAGGTAAAAAATTATTAGAATTAAATATTGATGATATTAAAAATATTCCTATTTGTAATCATTATATCAAATGGAGTGAATTAAATAGACTATCTAAAACAAATAAATTAGATGATGATTTTAATCAATATGTTTTTAATTTTGTTAAAAAATATGTTAAACAAAATGATAGAGGTGATTATTTATGTAAAAGTTGTAATGAAGTTTTATCTTTAAAAAAGTTTGTATATGAAGGAACATATGTTGCCGAATTAGATACATTTTTAACAACATCATTAGCTGTTAATCAAAAATTAGAAGAATTACCAAAATATAAAAAATATTTAAAAACTATTAAAAATTTAGAAAAAAATTTAGAAAAAATAGCATATAATACAGAATTATCATATTATTTAGGTAATACAGCAGTAATTAAATTACATAGAAAAACTATAATAAAAGATGTAATTGATTTAATATTAATTCATACAACATATTTAAGAAATCAACCAAAAGACAGAAATGAACAATTTAATAAAAAATATAATATTAATAAAGATTTAACTAATTTATTTTTTTTTGAATTAAAAGATGATATATTTTTAACATCATCAATTGATACTGATTATTATAAAATTGTTAAATATAATAATGTTATTGCTTATTTAGTTTTTATTATAATTTCTGAATTAAATACAGGACAAATATTAAATTTACGTGAAGATAAAAAATGTAATTATTTTTTTTATTCAAAATTAGGAGAACCATTATTTTCTGGATTATTTATAAGATTAAATCAAAAAGAAAAAATTCAATTAAATAAAATTCCTTTACTAGCATATTGTATTTATTATTTTAGTTGTATATTAATTGAAAGTAAAATATGGTTATGGAATAATAATAATGATAAATTAGAAAATATTAATATTCAAAAATCAATTATTCATACTGTTGTAGATTTAATAAATACATTAATGGAAGCAAATTTAGAAAAAGAAAAAAATTATTTATATGAATTATTAACTACACGATTTATAGTAAAAATAAATTCAACATTTAATGATAATATATTAATTAAAAGAATTAATGATAAAATTAATAAAAAAATATCATTTAATGAACAAACTAAAAAAGTATCAATTATTAAAACTAAATTAGATATGATAAATATTGATTCAACTAATAATGATTATTTTTATGATACAAATAAAGAATATTGTAATGTAATTGTAAATAAAATTAAACAAACTAAATTAAATAAAACTAGTAATATTGTTAATGCATTAACAAATTGTCAGGATGGTAAATTTCATCATTGGGTTTTTAAAGATAATACAATGTATTGTTCATTATGTAATGAAAAATATAATGAACTAAATCAAAAATCACAAATAAAAAATAACCATACAGAAAATAACCATACAGAAGAAAATAATAATTATTTAGATATTATTAAATTATCATTTATTAAAAAATTAACAAAAAAATATTGTATTACTGGTGAATTACATCAATTAGATGCATCACATGTTTGTAATTTATGTAATATTAATCCAGATACATATAATTATACTGAAAAAGAATTAAATAAATTAAGTAAAAAATTAGAAAATAAACAAAATGATATAATTGGAGAACAAATTAATAATATTAAAGAAACTAAAAAAAATGAAGATAATAATATAAAAAATATAAAAGAAATAATAAATAATTTTAATACAAAATTTAATTTAGATATTAAAAATAATTTTGAAAATTATATATTAAATTTTATCAATAGACTTATTAAAATTTTAGGAAATAAAATTAAAATAAAAAATAAATTTATTTATTTATTAGATAATCAATATATTATAAATCATGATTATTTAGGTAATATTTTATCAGATAATATATATATTTTAGAATCAGATAATATTATAAAAATTATAAAAAATCATACTTATTTTAAAAAAGACATTATATATTATAAAGATAAATCAAATAATGTATATGTATATTATGATATAGTTTCATTACAATATTTAGGATATTCAGAAGATAATAAAACTATTAAAAAAAATAAAAATAATGCTTCATTAATTAAAATATTATCAATAAAAAATTCATTATTATTAATTGGATTAGAAAATGAATATTCTAATATATATCATTTAGATTCTAATTATGATAATAATCAAGATAATAAATATATTATAAATTGTTTAGTAAGAAATAGAATATTAAATATTAAACAATTAGTAGGTAATATTATAAAAATAATTTATAATATCAAATTTCATGGAAAAAATAAAAATTTTTATAATATTAATGAAAAAGAATTAATTGATGAATTTACTAAAAAATTATATAATTTTAAAATGAAAAATTTATTTGATGATTATAATATTTTAAAAAATAATTTAAATATTAATACTGTAAAAAATAATATAGATATTATATTAATTAATAATAATTACTTTAATTGTACATTTATTAATAATATGTCTAATACTGATATTAAATTAATTTATTATTTAATATATAATTTTAATAATATTTTAGATTTTAATACTGAACCTGCTATTGAAACTGAATTAGCTTATTTTTTTATTAAAATAATTGAATATGCATTTAATTTTTATTATAAATCTTATAATAATTCTGAAATTAGAAAATTTGATTTATTATTAATTAAAGAAGCTCCTATTATTGACGACGTAATAAAATTATCAGATAATCAAGAAATTGATGATGAAAAAATTAAAGAAGAAAAATATACTGCTAATGAAGAAATGAATTCATTAGATATAGATGATTATGATAAAGATGATGATATTGATGAATCTATGGAAGCGTTAGACGGTGATTTTCAAGATTAAATTTTTATTATCTAATTATATTATAATTAATGATACAAAAAATATTTAATTATGTTATTTTAATTATAGTAATTATAGTTATATTAAAGTATTTTACTCCTAATAAAGAATCAATGTTATATATACTAAAAATATATTTAAATTATTTTATTGACAAATTTAAACAATTATTAGCAAAAGTAGGATTATATAATTACATTGAAAATTTTGCATTTTATGGTAGAACATTTCAAGGTATTCCTAATTTTGAATTAAGAACACCTATATTTAATAATAATTATGATAAATTTTTTATAAATAGTTATCATAAAATTAATCCAAATATTTCAATAAATCAAATATCATTATTATATAATTTTATTAATAGTTTAATATCATCTGATACAGATTTTATTTTTATAACTCCTAGCGATGATAAAAATAAAATATTATTTACTAATGATGAAAAAAATAAAATTATTGAAATATTATTAAATAAATTAAATTCAGATATTTATAGATTTAATAATTTAGTATTTTTAAATGAACCAACATATACAATTAATTTTAGTGGTAAAGATATAGAACCACTATTTATTAGTGTTGACTGTGATCACAATTTTAATAATTTATTAATATATATAGAAATATCTATCAGAAATGATGTAAAACAAAATATTGAATATTTAGTAATTAATAATATTAAATTATTAATTAATAGTACTGATATACAAACTAATTTTACAAATAATAAAGATTTGTATACTAATAAAAATTTAATGGATGATTTACATATTAATTATGATAATAAAATTTTTGAAAAAACTAATTATGCTGATGATTTTTATTTAAATAAAAATTATGACAATGATGATAAAATAGATATTTTTAATAATATGGAACCATATAATAATGATATTAAATATACTGTTGAAGATTATGATTTATGAAAAAGTAACTGTTATAGGTTTACATTCATCGAGAATATCTAGATATGGATTTTTTATAGGTGGTTGTATTATAGGTAAATTTATGGGATGTGTTCTTATATCTATTGTTTCTTTATTTAATATTGGTGATTTATTATTTATTAGGTTATCTATATTTTTTATATCTACTACATATTTTTTAATTTGTTTTTTAGTATTAGTACATAATAAATATTGTAAATTTAATATATTATCTGTATAATAATTTATATAGCATCGTATTTTATTAAATCTTGATGCTTGTATTAATGAAATATAATTTTCGATATTAGGTATATTTATTTTTATATAATATATATAATTACTATTAACTATTTTTAAAATTTGATGTGTATTTATATATTCACTTTGTAACTTGTTTATTATTGTATTTTCTAATTGTGTAATAAATAATATATTTATATTTTTACTATATATGAATGTAATTGTATTCTTAATGTGTTCTATGACATTATTGGGGTACATAGTATTAATGAAATTAATTATACTATCTAAATTAAATGATATACATATATTATCACTAAATAATATTTTTATTATGTTATTTATAATTGTGTTAATATGATTGATGTTTTGTAAAAAATAATCTTTAGGTGTTAGAGGATATATTATATTATTATTTGAATATTTATTATTATATTTAAGTTTATCAATATTTTTTTTAGATAATTTTTTATTATTTTTCATATATAATAGTAGATATAATTGGTTTTTATAAATTAAATTCTTAAGGAATTAAATAATTTATCATTTTTTATAATATAATCAGGTGTAAATAATTCATCATTAACTAATAATCGCCCACGTTCACTAATATTATCACCTTCTTTATATTTTTCTGGTATAATTCTATTAACAAATGCTTTTACTTCTTCTGGTATTTCGGGTGCTGTCCAGAATTCTGAAAAAAATCCTTTTAATGTAAAAGTATTAAAAAAATAATGAACATCATAATATCTATTTTGTTCTGGTTTAATATTAATTTTATCTGTCCATTCTGCTTCTACTTTACTATTATCTATTATTCCTGGTATAGTTGCAAAATCAAAATCCCATAATTTAATTTGAAATCCAATATTTGGTACTATATATATTTGACCATTTATTTTATATTGATATTTATTATTAGATATTGGTATTTCATGAACTAATAAATTATTAGCTTTTAAATCATTATGTCTAAAACTAGGATATTTAGATTGTATTATTGATAATACTGATAATATTTGAAAAAAAATAATTCGCCAATGTTTTAATTTAAATTCTTTATAATTTTTACGAATATAATCTAATAAATCTCCAGCATTAGCCCACTCAGATATTAAAACTGATACATTTTGATAATATTCACCTTTTTGATATTTTTTAATAAATTGATCATATCTTTTATTATTAATATATTTTTTTTTTGATAATGATAAAAATGGTTTAATACTTGTATTAAATGTAGTTATTGGTAAAACAATATGAGGTGTTTGTTTATTAATTACAAATTGTGATAATAATGTAATCATTAATAATTCTGCATTTTCTGGTCTTTTTATATTATACATATCACCATAATTTTCTCTTTTTGGATACGCAACTATTTTTACGGCATATGAATTTTTATTTATATCTGGATATACACCTTTAAATGTATGACCAGTAGACCCACTTTTAAAATATAATAATTTACCACCTAATTGTTCTATTGCTTGAGTAAAATCAATAAATTTTTTAGGTAATAATTCTCTAATATCATCTGATAATAAATTAAATTCACCATTATCATTATTATTTTTATAATTAATAATTGAATCTATTTGTGTATTTGATAATAATTCATTTATAGTATCTATTCTTTCTGATGTCGTACTAAATATTTTTTTTTCCATTAATTAATTAATTCTATATTTTTTTTTTAAATTAACACACAAATTTTTTATTATTTTTTATAATATTTATAAAATACAAGTAAAATAATTATATGTAATGTATATAAATTTAAACTATTTTTTCCTAAATATGATAATAATTTAATATTAGGACTAGGTATTTTTGTAATATCAATATGTTGCCCCATTACTAATCCTAATGTTAGAATAGGTAACCATTTATTTAATGGAAAATAATCCATCATACTATATTTAGGTGTTACACCAGTAATTACATCAACTACTGTATTTATTTTAGGATATTTTAATATTATAGTACATAATAAAAATAATAATGATAATATTTTATATGGTGCTAATAAAGATATTATAAATGTACCTAATGCAATAAAATGTAATATACCAAATCTAATAAAAAATTCTGGATATAATACATATGTTATACCTGATATTATGGCAGCATGTACACATATTTCTAATGATCTTTTAATTCTTTTTATAATATAATGGGTTTTGTCTTTATTATTAAAGTCATTATTATTAAGGTCTTTATTATTAAGGTCTTTATTATTAAGGTCTTTATTATTAAGGTCTTTATTATAGGCCATATATACTGAATAGCCAGCTAGTAAAATAAATAAAGTTCTTGCAATAATTCCAGAATATTCTATAAATATATTTTGGGCTGTGTGTGTTTGATAATTATTTGATAAATCATAAAAACAAAAAATATGTTGTAGAACCATAAATAAAAATGCAAGTCCTCTTAAATTATCTAATAAATAGACTCTACTCATTATATTATAATAGATAATTATTTTGTGAAATATTGTAAAGTTTAAATAATAATAATTTAAAATAATCTATATCAACATTTCTATTTGATGAATTTTTTATTCTAAAATTTAAAATATTTTCTGGATAAATAATATTATTATTATATTCACCATTAGTTAATATGAAATAATAATCATCATGTTCTTCTGTTTTAATGTCTTGTAATATACACCATTTATAATATTTATTACAATTAAAATATGGAGTTTCTAATTTATTTAAAACAGCACTTATAACTATATCTTCATTGTGAGTAATAATATCATATTTACAGACATTTTCAACAATTTTAAATGTAATATCTTTAGATAAAATAATACATGTACCAGTAATAAAACTACGATAACCAAAACCACCACATGCATTATCTGTAGGTATAATACTTAAATATTCTAATAAATTCATCATATTAAATAAAGTACTTAAATTAGTTCGTACTAAAAATTCATAATTATATCTTGTATTAATATATTCTATTGTTCTACAAGTTTTAATTATCATACCAGGATTAATTGATTCAACACCTTTAACATAAATATAATTATCTTTTTCTAAAATATCACAATCAATATCATTATTAAATTCTATAAAAAAAAATTTAATAATTGGATAATAGTTTTTTAAATAAATATAATGTAATTCTTTAAATTTTTCATATATTGGATTATCATTTGATGATAAAATTAAAATTATAGCTTTAAATTTCATATATATATATATATATATTAAAAATTATTTAATTTAATTGATATATATGTAATTTTGATTTTAATAAATTTGTAATATTTGTTAAATTTAATGCTTTATTTTTAATTTCTGTATTAACTTGATTAATATATTGAATATCCGAATTTTCAGCTAATGCAATAGATACACCATGTTCACATAATACATTCCAATTATCTATAGTATTAACAGCACTAGTTATAATATTTTTATCCTCTTGTGATAATTGTGCTTGTGGTAAATTTTCAGATGGATTAACAAAATTATTCATATAATTCATAGCACAATTTAATTCACCTATAACATCTTCAATAATTATTTTAGTATCATGTGCAGATTTAGGAATTTTAATTGTTGATGTTGCTAATATTGTTTCTTTAAATTTACCAAATGTATGTGACAAATTTACTATTTTTTTTAATGCATCTAATATTGATTGTAAAAATATAGTATCATCTATTATACTTATTGATTGTAATTTTATAATAAATGTATTGAATAATGCACTTAATTCATCAACAGCATTACCAAATTCATTAAAACCATCAATATCTATATCTAATTGCATTTGTTTACTTTCATTTGCTATTTTACTTGCAGCTAAAAATAATTCATTATAATCATCAATAGTACCTTTACCGTGAAAAGATTCACATGTAATTTGCGATGCATATAATGCAATTTCAGATGTTAATGCATTAATAGTAGTTGTAAAATCATCATTTATTTCAACAATACTGGTTAAAGTTTCATTAATTTCTGGTACATGATTAATTGGATCTGTTGATGTAAATATTGTATTAGTTATTTCTTGATTACTATTATTTGTTCCTTGTTGATTTATTATTTGTAATCCTGGTTCAATAATAGTTTCATTAGTAGTAAAATTAATAATATGTGTATCAATATTATCATCATTGTGTTGTATTATCATTATGATTTGTATTATCATTATGAGTTGTATTGTCATTATGTGTTATATTATCATTATGAGTTGTATTATCATAATTATCTGTTATATCAACACTATCAGTAATATTTTGATTACTTGACATATATATATATTATATAATAATTTTAAAATTTTTATATATTTATTTTAAAATTATTTATTATTATTATATTAATAATACAAAAAATAAATTTTATAGTATTTAATTAGGATATTAGAAAATATATTTATTTCTATATTATATTATGATTATTATATTAATGTTAATATTTATTATTTGTTTATTTTATTATAATAAAGATTTTTATACAAATACTACTTATTTAAATAAACAAGAATTATATAACTTTTTAATCAGTAACTCTGATAATTATTATAATACATTTAATAAATATGATTTAAAAGTACGTAATATTACATGTATTGAAGAATATAATTTAAAAATTAATAATGCAGTAACTGAAATACATTATAATAATAAATTATTTATTAATATGCTTATTAATAAAATAAATAAAAAGTTTAAAGAAATTAATATTATTGGTTTAGATGGTAAAAAAGCATCAATAATACCTTGGTCTATAGGTTTTATTAAGGGTTCTAATTATGAATATGGATTACCACATACTAGAAATAATATAATAATTATTCCAGTACATTTATTAAATGATCCATTTTTATTAAAACGTGTATTATTCCATGAAAAAATTCATATTTATCAAAAATTATTTCCAGAAGATATAGAAAAATATTTAATTAATAAAAGTTATAAAAAATATTTACATAGAAATAATTTTTATAATATTAGAGCAAATCCAGATATTAATGAATGGACATATACAGATAGTAATAATAATTTATTAATTGCCCAATATATTGATAATCCAAATATTATACATGATGTTATATATCATCCAATAAATAAAGATAATTATGAACATCCATATGAATTTATGGCTTATGAATTAGAAAATAGTATATTCAATTAATGTTTTTTAAATAATTTTATAATTAAAAATTGATTTAAAAAAATATGATTTATAATAATTAATTTATGGAGTCCGAAACATTTGCATTTTCAGCTGATATTAATCAGTTATTATCATTAATTATTAATACTATTTATTCAAATAAAGAAGTATTTTTAAGAGAATTAATTTCTAATGCATCTGATGCATTAAGTAAAATAAGATATAATAGTTTAACTGATCCATCTATTTTAGATAGTGAATCAAATTTAGATATTAGAATATCATTTGATAAACCAAATAAAGTATTAATTATTCATGATACAGGAATTGGAATGACTAAAGAAGATTTAGTTAATAATTTAGGTACTATTGCTAGTAGTGGAACAAAAAAATTTTTAGAAGCAATGACCGCCGCAACATCCGAAGTATCAATGATTGGTCAATTTGGAGTTGGTTTTTATAGTGCATATTTAGTTGCTGAAAAAGTAATTGTTATTTCTAAAGCAAATAATGATGATCAATATTTATGGGAATCTTTAGGAAATGGTTCTTTTACTATTCAAAAAGATGATGTTTCTAATATGCCTTTAACACGTGGAACTTTAATTATGTTATATTTAAAAGATGATATGTTACAATATCTAGAAGAAAATACTATTATTAATTTAATTAAAAAGCATAATCAATTTATTGATTTTCCTATTTATGTAGAAACAGAAAAAACACGTGAAGTTGAAGTAGAACCAAGTGATGAAATTCCACCTAAAGATGATGAAACTAAAGATGATGATGAAACAAAGGATGGTGATGAAACAAAGGATGATGATGAAACTAAAGATGATGATGAAACTAAAGATGATGATGAAACTAAAGATAATGAAACAAAAGATACACAACCAACAACTAAAACTGAAACTTATACAGAATTTGAACAGGTTAATAAAGATAAGCCTATCTGGACTAGATCATCAAAAGATGTTACAGAAGAAGAATATGCACAATTTTATAAAACATTAACTGGAGACTATGATAGTCATTTAGATGTATCACATTTTTCAGTTGAAGGACAAGTAGAATATAAAGGATTAATTTATGTACCAAAGAGAGCCCCACAAGATCTATTTGATGGTACACCAAAAAAATCACAAATTAAATTATATGTTAGAAAAGTATTTATTACTGATAATTGTGATGATTTAATACCGGATTATTTGAAATTTGTAAAAGGTGTTATTGAATCTGATGATGTACCATTAAATATTAGTAGAGAAATGTTACAACAAAATAAAATATTAAAAGTAATTGGAAAGAATATTGTTAAAAAATCTATTGAGATGTTTATTTCATTAAGTAACGATGCTGATAAATTTAAAATATTTTATGAACAATTTAGTAAGAATATTAAATTAGGAGTTCATGAAGATGAAACAAATCGTGTTAAATTATGTAGTTTATTACGATATGAAACAACAAAAAGTAATGGTGATTTAATATCATTAGATGATTATATTGAGAATATGTCAGAAGGTCAAACTAATATTTATTATATTACAGCAGAATCAGTTAAAGCAGTTCAAAATAGTCCATTTTTAGAAAGATTAAGATCTAAAAATTATGAAGTTATTTATATGGTTGATCCATTAGATGAATATATTACACAACAAGTAAAAAATTATAAAGATAAAAAACTAGTTAATATTACTAAAGAAAATATTGATTTAAATGATACTGAAAGTGAAAAAGAAGAATTTGAAAAAGCAAAAGAAGATTACAAGTCAGTATGCGAATATATGAAAACTGTATTAAATAATGAAGTAGAAAAGGTTGTTATTTCAAATAAATTAAATAATTCACCATGTATTTTAACAACTAGTGATTATGGATGGTCTGCAAATATGCAACGTATTGTAAAAGCACAAGCATTTGGAAAGCCAGAGATGAGCTTTATGATGGGTAAAAAGACATTAGAAATTAATTTTAAGAATAAAATTATTAATAAGATTAAATCTAAATTATCAATTAATAAAGAAGATGGATCATTACGTGATATTGTAATGTTATTATATGAAATTACAATGCAATCTTCTGGATTTACAATTGAAGATCCATCAAAATTTTCAAATAGAATTTTAAAATTAATTAATTATGGATTAGGTGAAGATGATGATGAAACGGAACCTAATGAAGAACTTAATAATGAAGAACTTAATAATGAAGAACTTAATAATGTAGATACTAATGATGATAATATTAGTAATATGGAAGAAACAGATTAATTAGATATATAAAATATGTAAATTCAATTTAATTTTGCTAAATTAAATTAAATATACTTTCAAATAACTTTAATATTTAATTTATAATTGGCGGTGGAGATTTTTTAATTTAAAGAAATATTATCTTAATAATAGTTAATTTTTAAAAATTTTTAAATATTTTTTATTAACTAAATTACATTTATATAGATCAGTTAAATAATTAATAAAAAAATTTTG
>Ga0214923_10001215_pt1 | contig 37199 bp, 32 predicted proteins | sample LL1510_MetaG_FD_177993 | JGI IMG/M metagenome (GOLD analysis project Ga0214923, IMG submission 177993) | Freshwater microbial communities from Lake Lanier, Atlanta, Georgia, United States - LL-1510 | ecosystem: Environmental > Aquatic > Freshwater > Lake | place: USA: Georgia | collected...
CCCCCTTTCCAGAAAACAAAACCCAACGACCGTCGCCGGGGGGCGGAACCCCCAGAAAACAAAACCCAACGACCGTCGCCGGGGGGCGGAACCCCCAGAAAACAAAACCCAACGACCGTCGCCGGGGGGCGGAACCCCCAGAAAACAAAACCCAACGACCGTCTTTGAAAATAAATAAAAAAACTCGAAGTCTTTTTTATTTAATTCATGACAAAACGTTCTGCACAATATTTAACGACCCATTCAGCAAATAATATGCAACCCATAATTCCAAAAAATATCACCACTTCGACCATGTGCTTAAAACGATCCCTTTAGTTTGTAGTTTAACTAAAATTATATAAAAATCAATTTTTCCATTAACATGACTCTGGTAATTTGTTTTTTTTGGATTTAAACGATTTATTAAATACTTCAAGCTCTCGCGTTTCCCCATTAATAATAGATAAACTACTAGTACGTAATTTATTTTTTTGAAATGCAACACCACATAAACCGGCGACTAGCGCATTAATCACGCTACTATGTGTAATAATAAAATGCACATCGATATCATCGTCCTGTTCATTAAATAATTTATTTCCGTACGATTGTGCTCGTGCAAAACATCCATCCAATGTTTCTTCTTTACGGTTCCACCTTTGAACATTTTTATCAGTAATGATTTTAAGTTTTTCATTACCATTCAACACATTCAAATAGGTACTAATAAATTTTGCCGTAGTTTGACATCTATCTATGGGAGACGCATGAATAACTATGTTTTTATTAATATCAATACCCTTTTTATCTAAAAATTCTTTCACAAATAAAATTAACTTTGTTATAATTTTAAGATATTTATCAAAATTTATGCTTTCATCCTTATCTTTGTTTGTTGGACCATGTCTTATTACAAAATAATATTTTTTCCCAACCATTTTTTATATTGTTGGGAAATATATTATTCAAACCACTAATTATTAAAAACAAAAACAAACACACGACTTACTTATTAACATCATTACCTCATGGGTTTGATTCGGTTTAGAAGCCGTGAATCTCTTTAATGTATTCACGGATGACCTTTTCGTTATCAAAATTGTCAAGATGATTCAATGGGTCTTCGAAAGGGAGATAGTTGTTGAAGACAGCCTGAGTTTCGTCCAAGACACGGAGAAGTTTGCAGGCATCCTCGGCAGGGACGCAAGTCTTCATTTTTTTTTCCTGGTCTTGCACAACATCTCTCAGGATGCAAGTGCATCTTTCAAGGGCATGGTGGTATGTTTGGCGGAGTTCAGCACTTGTTTCAAGTTCTTTCTTATTTTTAAGGTTGAGTTCAATCAAGGTTGCCAAGTTGTCTTGAAAGGTCATGATTGTGGGGTTGCGGTTGATTTATATCTTTCGATGATGCTCTTATTCATTTTAAATCGCAATCAATTTTTTTTGCAAACAAAAAAATTAATGAATATTTTTTTTATTTTTTCGCGGAATTTGAATTGTAAAAAATTTGATTGTCAATTATTTTTTTACATTAATTAGCGCTCGAGAAGAAAGAAAATGGTTCAAACTAGATCACAGAAGATGGCGGTAGCCAGCACCCAGCCAACCCAGCCAACCCAGCCAGCCTCCTCGGAAAGGCAAAAGAAAAGAGATTCCAAGAAGAAAACTGTTTACCGTGAATTCGTCATTTCCGGAAAAAAGTATCAAGCCGACGTGGACAAGTTTTACGAACAGATGGAGAAGCAAATGTCAGATAAAAGTGTTCTCACGAGTTTTTGGTTGAGCACTTTACCAATTACTGCACCAGAACTTCCAATTGAATTCCAGCAGAAACTGCTGATTGACCTTATCAACAACGAAGCCATGTGGCAGAATTTTGATCAAACCATTCAGGATTGCGTGGTTCCCCACGAGGCCTTTCTGATGCAACCCGACATCCAACAGCAAATGAAACAGGGACAGGTCCATTTTTCATACAAATTGGACAGCAGTCGGTCCAAAGCTCACGTGGATCTCACTCCCCTGAAAGAATTCGCATACTGGATTCGATTTGTTCAAAAACTGTTCTGTTCAATCCAGTCAAGCCTTTTGAAAAAGTGCGAAAATTTGGACTCGAAACTCGAGAGAGCGCTCATTGTGAAGGATATCTATCGCTTTTCTGTGTCTTGCAGTCTGTTGATTACCAACAAATACGCATTTAGCGGTTTATGGTTCTATGCAACCCAGGTTCGCAAATTGGTCGAATTCTTCAAGGAAGGACTGGAGTTTGTTCTCTACGCTTTCGGCATCTTCCATCCGGAAATGGTGACGGACGAGTTTTACCCCTTTCTCAGCCGCGATAAACTCTATGGTGTTGCCGAGTTGGGCATCGATGATGACGACCCTGTTTTTGGCGAAGCAAAGAGGATGTTTAAGCGATTTTATTAGGCGCGCGCGTGTATTGTTGTGTTCATATGTGTTGTAATGTTGTGTTCATATGTAGTAAAAACATTGTTTTTTTATTTGTTATTTGTGTTTTTTTGAAAAAAATGATTATAAAATGAACAAAATATAGTTTGAAAAAAATGCAATAACAATTTAAAATAAGATAAATTAAAATGATTATAAATATAATGACAAATTTTAAAGACAATTTAACTATCTATAAAGGATTTTACATTAAAAATGAACAGAATAAAATAACGATTGACCAATTTTACAACTCCATTCAAGATGATGACAAATGCTATCCTTTGAAATCGTTTTGGAAAAAACATGGATCATCGATTGATTTACCCCAGATGACACTCGATACTCGACAAGAATTGCTATGTTCATTTATAAATGATGATACCATGTGGAAAAAATTTAATGCATTCATTGAAACGGAGATCGTTCCCCACGAAAAAATACTTGAACTTCCGGAAGTCCAGGAACTAATAATGAAAGGAGAGACCATTCTTTTTTATAATTCGGACATTACTATTTATCTTCATCCATTAAAAGAATTTAGTTATTGGTTGAAACTCATGAATAAATTGTTCCTTTCAATTATTCGGGAATTATTGGAAGAAATTAAATGCATCAATACCAAAATAGAAAAATGTATTTTATTTAAAAGAATTGTTGAAGTAAGTATTCAAAGTCTCCCGCTCATAAAAAATAAATACGCATACAACGATCTTACATTCTATCGTACTCAAATAGAAAAAATTATGTGCGCTTTTGATGATGGTTTGGAATTCGCCTTTTATGCATTTGCCATGTTATTTCCAGATTTAGTTAACCACGACATTCATCCTGTTTTAAATACAAATTCAAACACGTACAATCATCAACAATTGACCGTATCAATTAGCGACCCAATTTTTGGAAACGCTAAAAAACAATTTTTAGAATTTTATTAAGAATTAAAAATAACTCAGTGTTGTTTTTTCAGCCGTTTGCTTCAAATTTAGTTTTATAACCTGACTGGGAATTCGATGCAATAAATCATGTCCGATCAATACAATTATTTTTTTTTTGCTATTTTCACATTCAACCAACGTTTTTAAAACCGTTCCAAGCCACCCGCCATCCTCATGAGCAGTTTCGGATTGAGTGCTTAATTCAGCCAATGTTTCATCTAATAAAACGATAGGAGCTGCCGAAATAAGAGCTAAGAAAATCATAAATCGTTTCTTCATTCCACCCGATAACTCACTCATTCCTTTTTCCCAGATATCCTGTAAACCCAATGCATTTTCAAGTTCTATGTCTTTATTCCGATACGTTTGCATTTCTTCTAACGTTAAATTCGGCGTGTATTCTGACGATTGCACGTAATGAATGATAGACCGGCGTTGATTTTCAAACGTAAGCTCATTCCGATTTTTTGAACCATACCGGATTTCTCCTGAATGTAAATTGGAAGAAAACATTTTGAGAATGGTTGATTTTCCAATACCATTTTCCGCTTCTAAGTAATACACTACGCCTGTTTGAAAAATGATCGACAAATTTTTTACAATTAGATTCATTTGGGTTAAATCATCATCAACATAATAGCCAAAATAAGCGTTCTTAAATATTACATAATCAATCACATTAAGTGTTTGCGCCTCCCAACCACAAATCAATCTATTTTTTTCAAGAATGTTTATAGTTGAAAACAGCTTGTCCATGTACGTATAATATTGAAGCGATTTAACATGGTCGGCCATGCACGCAAGCATCCAAGTAATGCTTCCAAACGATTGTATCATCTTAATATCATTATTCAATAACGATATTATGGTAATAATCAGGTTCAAAATCACGACAACGACCCGTTGAATGCGTTGTTGTTGGTTCATTCGGTTTGACTTTTGTTGTTCATGATCAATTATCATGGAACAACCAAGGGATAATTTAAACCAAACATACATTTTATCTTTGAATTGAATAATCGCAGTTGGATCCGGTTTTGTTTTTTCGTAGAGTGTTTGATCAACTGTTTTAATCATGAAATAGGTCAACGATAGGATCGAAACCAATTGGGTACTGCGCAACGGATATACTGGATGCGGCTCTATCATCATTATATTAATTCCAAATGATACAATCGTGGCCCAAACAATAGGTAATACAAACAAAAAATCCTGCAGTTTCGAGTTATCGTCATGCAATTCGCGAATGGTGGTTGCTAATTTTCCCGGTAATGGGACACCACATCGTATATTGGCTTGCTCGAGTCGCTCCAACAATGTTTTTTTCATTTGACGCGTCGAATGCCATAATAGTTCTTGTTGTAATACAATGGATAACACATCCATTATCAATTTTATTAAAATACACAACCAAAATTCCCTTTGTGTTTTGGGTGTATCCAGTAAACGAGTAAACCATTTATTCATACATACTGACATGATTGGTACACATAGAATACCAATAAACTGCTTTCGCGGATAGAGTCCAATCATTATGATGATCGTTTTTAAACAATCTAATTTAGAATTCATTGCAATTTTCTAAAAACAAAAACAAACGCGCGTCTAATTTCATTTTTGTTCAAATAATTAAATCAATTTTTTTTACTTATTATTCGTCGTCTTCAAGACTTTCCAAAAGTTCAATTTCATCGTCATCCAATGGAATGCCATTTTTCTTTTTTAATTCGAACTTCTTTTTCAGCTGCTTTTTTTCTTTATTGCTTAGTGTGCGCAAGGGCTGCTTAACCTTATGCACGTTTCCGTGGCTGTCGACAATTTCATCCACCACTTTAAAATCAACTTGTGCCTTCAACTGATTGGTCATCCATTCCTGGTCGCCGTGAACATTTAGTGTGCCGTTTTCAAGTGTCCAAAATTCCTTGCAAATGTTTTGAATGAAATCGTCGTTATGACTGATCACAATAAAACCGCCGTTGTAATCTTTTAGACCCTCACTCAACGCAATCATGCTGTCGCGATCAAAATAATTGGTGGGTTCATCCAGAATGATAATAGACGGGTTTTGCCAAACCGCAGCTGCCAGCACAACCTTTAACTTTTGACTGGCAGACAGGGCATTCATTCGTGTATGGGATGAAAATTCCGGTTCAAGACAAAAATCCTTCAGAATTGCTTCCACCGATTTTTGATTTAGGTTTCGATTGAATAACCCACTTTCGGCTTCTCGAAACAAATCAATGCGGCGCATGACCTTGGTGAAGCCCCAATCCTCCAACTTTTCCGAAGAATAAAATGCGGTTCCATTCCCTTCCCATTTCATCTCGTACTGGTATTTATCGCGAGCAATCATTTTGCGCTCTCCGGTCAATTTATCCGGAGTCCATCGCACCTTTTTTATTTCATTACGCTCATCATGAATTTCCAATTCCTTGGGTCGTTTCATTAATTCGCGCTCTTCATCTGTAATAACGTATGTGTCCTTTTCCAAAATTTCATTGTCTACGCCGTTGGCAAATCGCCAACAAATGTACTCGGTTGCGGTTTTATCCAAGTGCTGTTCGATGTGATGAAAACTGTGCTGAGATACATATCCAAACCGCAGCGCGTTTTTGCGCCACACCGATCCCTCCGTTGGAATCAGTTCGCCCGTAAGCAATTTAATCATTGTGGATTTACCCTGCCCGTTGCGTCCAACGCACCCCACGCGAGACGCCATGCTAACCTTGATATTTACATTGTTGATAACATTTGCCAGACCGGTTGGGTATTTGAAACTCACATTTTCCAAACGCATAAGCACCGACCCGGCTTGCTTTACACCCTCAACAAACCCTGCTTCCGGAAACTTAAATTTCATGCCGGAACTGGAAGTCATCGCAAAATAGCTGAGTGCATTCGGGTTGATGCGCGTGTATTCCGTGAGGTTTCCACGGTGAATGGACAGTTTGAAATTTTCAATATTGATAATGTGGGTGCAGCACCGATCGAGTACGCCCTTGTTATGCGACACAATTATACTGGTGACGTCCTTCAAATTTATCAAATAGTTTTCAACCCAGGCAACATTTAGCACGTCCAAGTGATTGGTGGGCTCATCCATAAGCAAAATATCTGCCTTTTGAAGCATGGCACGAGAAAGTGCCAGTTTCATACGCCAACCACCAGACAGCGTAGTGACCGGATCATTGCACATTTTTTCTGAAAACCCGATTTCCAACATGACCCGTTGAATCTCTTCTCTCGGAATGTCGGCGCGACGAATGGCCGAATCCGAAAAAATGTAGTCTAAACAACTCAAATGGGATAGCTCACCCAAAATATCCGCTTCCACAAACACGGTCTTAAGAATACTGCTGGGGGGAAATCCATCTATTTGCTCATTCACTATCGCTTTTAGAAGTGTGGATTTTCCACTGCCGTTTCCACCCAACAAGCCGTAGCGATAACCGCGTTTTAAAGTTAATTGTGTGTTATGCAGCAGAATTTTAGAGCCATACGCAAGCGTAAACTTGCAGTCGCACAGCAGTTCGGCGTCATCCGCGTCTTCTTGAACCACCGCGCTGGCGTTTTTCGCAACGAGTGTTTCAAGAAAACTCGCATAATTGGTTGTGTGCAATTTAAACAAGTTGCTCCAAACCAATTGGTCGCAATTGTTGGTTTTTAAAAGAATATGAATCATTTCAGCGATTCGGCTCTTAATCGGCTCCTGACAATCCGAGATTGCCACCAAAATATCGTCAACGGTTGTAAATTTTGCAAGTTCCTTAATTTGATCATTCAATTTATTTAAACTATCAAACGATTTTGAACACATCTGACGGGCTTCCGGTTCCGACACATTATTTGCCGCAAATTGCAGCACGGGCAGAAGACGGGGTAAATAATCCTCTATTTCCACCGGATTCACAACCAGTTTAATCATGTTTGCCACGATCACCGCCGAAAGACGTTTTGTCGCGTCTAATTTGGAACGAAAACCCATGAGAAGCACGGGCACGATAACCGACAGCGTTGCGCTATCAACTTCTTGCACAAAGGTGACACTGGCCAAACTGTGAATCACTTCGGTGGATTGCTCATTATTTTTAAACACCTCGATTAAACGCGGTATAAACGGATCAACATCGATGTTTTTTATTGAGGCGCAAAACTGCATAAGACATGCGGTTGTAGGTTCATACACCGCGTCGTCTAAATCCACGTATAGATCACAAAGAACGGGCACAATGTGGATCATTTGTGTGCGAATTTCAGCAGCACATTTTCCAGACAGCAATTCTAAATATTTCAATGCCGCCAATTTTGTTCCGGTTTTTTTGGTGCTGGCAAGAGATGCAATTAACGGATTAACCAATAAATATGTCATGGCGCTGGCCAGTTCAATACAATTTGTAATAATTGTTTCAGCGGTTGTCTTGGATACGGTACTAACTGCCGAAATATTGTCTCCACAAAGCGTCATTAGCGTCTCAAAATGAGACACCGCATGAAGCACGGATTTAGATTGAACCTGCTGATACATCAGTGCAGCATTTTCTCTTGCTTGACTTTTCTTTTTATTCAATGCTAGTTTTGTGAGGGTATCATACACATTCTCAAGTGTCTCCGAAGCAACAAAACGCTCAACAGCGCCTGAATCAACCAGGGTTTCAAAATTTGCGGACATTGCCGTTTTTGAGATTTATACACGTTATTATTGTTTTTTCTTTAATATTGTAGGCGTTGCCTAAAAAAATTGAAATGGGACAAAAAACAAAAACTTAAGAAATTAGCAAATACGGTAATATAATCGGAATTCAATATGACGGACAACAAACAAATAAAGAATGAAAACTGGTACGTTAAAACTTTAGCAGCAAAAGTAAATAATGGGGAAATTTATAAACCCAAATTTCAAAGAAAGCGTAAATGGGACATAATTCCCAAAAAAACGAATGTGCCAAGTGAAAAAAGATACATTGAATTTTTATACGACACCTACAATAGTGTTCACGCGATAACATTTGGATTGGATGGATCCAAATTTTCTAATATTGATGGAAACAACCGCATAAATGCAATTATGCATTTTTTAGCAGAACCTTTATGCCTATTTCCAGAAAAATTGTTTGATTTAATCGATTTTATAAGACAAAAAGATGCAAAAATTGCGAATGACGTTGAAAACATAATGAAGCGTATATCGTACGATGAAATAATGACGTTTAAATATAATAAGTATTTCATCGACAAGGGCTTTTGTGATTTATACAACGATCATTTAAAACAATTGCGAGATGAGCTCGAACCGTTTTTTGATGAATTGATCAATTCTTTGAAAATAAAACAAAGAGATCGATTTGACACAGACGTTTTAATAATTGTTAATATATTTAACGGTTATTCGACCGAGGAATTGGCTGAAGTGTTTGGAAAAATAAATCAATACAATTCGGGATTAACGGAGCAGGAAGCGCTGGCAAGCCGCTTGTTTAATATTACTAATTTTAAAATTGACAATAAATTATTGGAATATGAAATCAAGCAACAGCTTATATCCTTTTACCAAGCCAGGAAAAATGATGAAATATTGAAATGCTATGTGTATGATAGCGACTGCGATGCAATGAACGCTTACGATTTTATGGTTGGGTTTCAAAATTATTCCAGCATGAAATGCGCTTTAATTCACAAAACGGACAATGATGGATTATCATTGTTTTTCAAAATATTTAAAAATTTATACAAGGGAAGCCTGGATAAAACATTTACCTCCGAAAATGTAAATAAGTTCATTGGTTTAATTTGCGAAGTCATCACGATTTTGAAAAAGATAGAGGAAAATATATTTATGAAAAATTTCACGGGAGGGAGCAATAAAATATTTGATGCAGCGAATAACAAAATAAAATCCCTCACCAAAAATAACATGTATTTGGTTATCACCTCAATTATAGGTTATATTGAAAAAAAAACATCGGAAAAGGACATCTTAAAATCAATTGAAATATGTGTTTTGTATCACTTTTTTGTGCAATGTCTTGAAGATAAAGAAAAAAAGGATCAATATAAATTAAATGATGGAATTTTATATGAAGCCGGTGGTGCTTTTATTGATAACAAAGCAAAAGAATATTTAAAAACACCGGACATGATATCCCATCGAATTACCCAAAATATAATGTCTCAATTGTTGGAAGATTTAATAACTGAAAATATTAAGTGCAAGAATTATGAAATTCGAACTGAAAAAGACAAGTGTGATAAAAGACGGCCCCGCAAAGTATTTGAAAAAGTGCTAATTTATTATTACTACATCTGCCGAGTTCCTACACAATTTTTAAACAATACCTTTTGGGTAGAACACATTTTTCCGTTTAGTTGCAGTTGGGAAAATTCGATTGATATTGATCGATTGGGAAACATATTTCCGATTTTAGAAAACTTAAACAAGGAACGAAGTAATAAACATATAGATGAATACCAAAAAATAGATAAAAATAAATTTTTAGATTATATCGATATCATTCCAAATACCATCATTTATGATGCAATTATTTCGCACGACAAAAAAAAACCGCATATATTTGATGGCGAAAAATACAACCAACTGTGTTCAAATAATGAACATACCCTTATTGAATGTTTCCTCAGGCATTTGTTTTGATTTCTGTTTCCAGTTGTTTACATTAGGTGTATTTTTTTTTAAAATAATATAATTTAAAAAGTAATAGTACTAAATTAAATATACACATCACATGATTACAATAGTTGTGACTGGAGGAAGTGGCTTAATTGGAAAAAATTTACAAGATGTCGTGCAACAATCGGGTAATACAGATACCGTCTGGTTATTTCCAAATTCATCGGAACTAAATTTACTATCTTCTGAGTCAATTGAAAACTATTTTTCTAAAAATAAAATAGATTACATTGTTCATTTGGCTGCGAATGTGGGGGGTTTATTTAAAAACTTAAAATATAAGGTGGAAATGTTCAGAGATAATATCATTATGAATGAAAACATTCTTTTTTATGCAAACAAGTATAACATACAAAATGGCATTTTCTGCTGTTCCACGTGTATTTTTCCATCGGTTCCGTCCAAATATCCGATGACGGAGGACATGATTATGGAGGGAAATCCACATGAATCAAACGCTTCGTACGGGTATGCAAAACGTCTCTTGTATTTTCAATGTAATAATTATAACCAGCAATATAAAAGAAAATATGTTTGCATAACTCCATGCAATATTTATGGCAAATACGACAATTTTGACTTAAACAATTCACACGTGGTTGCGGGACTAATTCATAAATTTTATTTGGCAAATGCGGCATCAAGTTCAGATGATGCATTGACGATTAAAACCGGATTGGATAGTATGCGACAATTTATAAACGCAAAAGATATTGCAAAAATTATCCAACACATGATCTCCAAGTTTGATGCAATTGAATATGCTAATATAATTTTAGCAGATGATGATATGTTGATCACTGATTTGATTAAAATGATATCGCGCAAATTTCCAAACGTAATCTATGAAATTTCCGACAATGAACAAGGTCAATCCAAAAAAACATGCTCAAATCAATTGTTTAAACAAACATATCCCGAGTATGAACTAACTCCAATTGAAACCGGTATAGCTGAAACGATTGATTGGTTTTTATCAAACGTAAATCAAGTAAGAAAATAAATTTTAATTTCTACCACATGAAATTTTAAAATTTATTTTGTTTGTTATAATTCAGAAAAAAAATTAAAAATGATGTCTACTAGACCCCGTATTTGTTCATCTGAATATTTTTCACATGATAATCCGATATACAACCCACATTTATGCAGCAAATCCGCATTCGGAAAATCATCTAAATTGTAGTCGTAATTATTTAAAATGAAATACGGTTGTCTTACAAAATTACCGGTAATAATAGGACGATTTTCTACAGAATGACTGGTGAGATATTTTTTAAAATCCGTCAATTTTGATTCATATTGCATATTAATGCACATGCATAATCCAAACCACGCAATGTACGAATCCGATTGAGAAGCGGGAAGAGTAATAACATTATTATTTCTGGAATCAGTCTGTATATGCTCACGAATCTTATTGAAATTATAAATACGGTTGACATTTTTGTCATCTAACTTTTTTAATTGAATTTGACCCATAACTGCTTGCAATTCCATGGGTCTTAAATTATACCCCAAATTAACAAACATATATCGATCATCTATTTCTGGAAAATCCCGTTTATATTTTTCCTGCGTTTCAATCGGTAAATTACGAGTCCAACCGTGTGCTCGTAATGATTTTAATAAATTATAATTGTCTTCGTCATTGGTAATCACCATTCCGCCCTCTATTGTTGTTATATGATGCGAAAAATAAAATGAATAGGTGCCAAATTCACCAAAAGAGCCCAGTTTTGTATCTTTATAAGAACTCCCCAGCGATTCACACGTATCCTCAATTAATAAGAGATTATGTTGTCGAACCACCCTCATTATTAAATCCATGTTTGCACAATTTCCCATAACATGCACTAACATCAGCGCCTTGGTTTTTGGACCAATATACTGCTCCATTTTGTGTTCATCTATGTTCATTGTTTGCACATTAATGTCAACAAATACCGGTTTGAGACCGCATTGAATTAATGGCCACACGGTAGTTGACCAACACAACGCTGGAACTAACACTTCATCACCGGGATTCAGCTTATTTTTATACAAATAGTTAGTAATAACCGCTATAGCTAGCAAATTTGCGGATGAACCGGAATTTACCATTACCGCATATTTTGAACCGGTATAATCCGCAAATTGTTTCTCAAACTTTTCTACATTCGACCCCATCGTAAGTTTTTCTCCAGACATAATAAATTTACTTATTCCAAACATTTCATCTTCATTGTAGGTATTCGATATCAGCGGGTATTTAAATTCGTTCGTCGTATTGTTCGACAAATTTTTACTTATTTCATTCAATAAAAGGCAATTTAATCGGTTTTTAGAATCAAAAATAATGCTTTGATTTGTTAAATCCGTTATGGTGTATGAATGAATCAAGATGTCATTATTTTCTTGATTTGCAATTGAAACAGTATAATTATCTGCTTCTGGAATTGCAAATTCCATATGATACAATTTTGTAGTTGATACTTCATTGTAATAACTGAAATATTCAATTGTATATTTATTTGATATTTTACTTTGTTTGTTATCTAATAAAATAATAATTTTGGTGTCATAGTCGCTTCGCACACAGACTGAAATTTTATAAGTATTTTGTTTTAAATAAACGGTATCCAAATTTAAAGTTATCATAACACTATAAAATTATTATGAAATTTGTTTTTATGTACTTACTTAACCAATATTTATATAGAAAATGAAGATAAATATTAATAAATATAATGACAATAGGGTTTTTTACAACAGGACTAACTTATCGTGGTACAGAAGTAGCAATTTATGATTATGCCGATTATAATGAAAAAATATTGGGTAATAAATCTATAATAATTACCATACCGTATGATATTGCTAAAGATAAACACAGGGATTATACCGATTTGGCATATAGACGTTTTGAAGATCGATTCCAGGTTGAATATTATAATTCTGTAGATAATATTCAACAAATACAAAATATTATTGATATGCATAAAATTACACATCTTTACCATTTAAAAAGTGGAGAGGTTGAATTCCCACAATTATTAGGGTTGAAAGGTGTTAAATATTTGGTACATTGCGTATTTCGTATGAAGCAGCCGCATGGTTTTAATTATTTTGCAATCAGTGATTGGGTTGCAAAAAATACGCGCAATTCAGATGATTCAAGAAGTTATAATGTAGTTCCGCACATCGTTAAATTCCCTATAAGTGATGCTGAAATTGATAATATAAGCGATTTGAGAGAAGAACTCAATATTCCAACTAATGCCGTTGTTTTTGGTCGTCATGGTGGAGGCGATAGTTTTGATATCCCATGGGTTCGCGATTTAATAATTGATATTGCTAAAAATTTTCCTGATAAATATTTTGTATTTTTGGGTACTGACTCGTTTAGTTCTCCTGAAATTAGAAATATAATTTATTTAGAAAAAACGCTGGATATAAATCGCAAGATATCATTTATAAAGACGTGTGATTACATGATTCATGCTCGCTGGCGTGGAGAGACATTCGGATTAGCTTGCGCTGAATTTAGTTATTTAAACAAGCCTGTAATAACTTTTGGAGGAAGTCATGAAAGAAATCATTTAGAAGTATTTGGGGATAATTGTTTTCAATATAAAGACCCAGTTCAATTAGCGGAATATTTTTTAACACTGAATAGCGAAGCGTCAAAAGGTAAAAAATGGGATATGTTTCGCAAATTTACACCGGAATATGTAATGGGATTATTATCTAATGTATTTATTTAAACCGATTTTGTTTCTAATGGGTAAATGTCATGCTGCCAATAATTTCTAATAATTGCTTATCTACTTCCAACTGATGAAAACGTATATTGTGGTATAAGTATTCTGAAAAAATAAAACGCGTGTTCCCTTGATAATATACTAGTATTTTGCCTTTAAATTTTTGTTCGCAAAACCAACATGGTTCCAAACACAATTTATATTCAAATGAATTGTCATAGCAGTATTGCAATATGCAATGATGTTGAAAAAATGTGTATAATTTATTTAATGTTGCAACATTGGTATTCTCTTTTTTCCTTTTTACGGTACCAATATTTTCTTTTGTTATAAACCCAATATAAACATCGGTATAAGCGGACATTTTTTTTGCGATTTAAAATATTAAAATATGAATCAATTTTTAACGTGTTCTTTTTATTTCCGACTATCGGTTATTATTGCGTCGGTGCGACTAATATTTTTAACCATTGCAAATATTAAACAAAATAATAAAAAAATCTTTTCATATAATATAATATGATAGCATTTCCTAGGCCCCCCCGAGGATCCAAATTACAAAAATATCGAAGAAAACAAAAAAAATCACGGAAAAAAAGAACTAAGAGCCGCATTTTCAATATTCAAATACCAACTTGGGTAAAAATAACGGATTACCGAACAATGGACAATGAACGAAAGCAGTGTGCCGTGGATGGATGCAAGTGTTGCCAAAACGAATGGATGGTCGAAGAAGTCAACGAATTTTATGAAGCCATTCACAACCAAGATCCAGAAGAAATCTGTGATGAAGCCATGGGTCTCATTAGAACTTATCAACAATTTCGGGGCTCTCCGGGTGTTGTAGAACTTTGGGAAAAAGTACGAAAGGATGTTGCAAAAGTATTTTCAAATCGGGATTTGTTCGAATCATCTTTTCAAAAATGGCATGAAAAAAAACTGAAAAAGAACCAGGCGTTAGGTGTCTCCGCTCAACAATTAGCTGCCGTTGCCGATTTGCAATGGATTGAGTGATTTTTTCCGGTTATTAATCACACGAATTATATAACTATTTTCTTATTTATAAGCTTTGTAAATAAGAACATATTTGATTTTAAATACATACTGCGACATACTTATTCCTACTCTTATTAAAAGTATTGCGACTTCTTATTCCTTCTACTCCACTTGGTCTTTATCAAATTGATTTGTCCATTTTCCATTTTAGAACCACGATCTTTGCAATCCGAAAGCTGTGAATTTGTTGAACAGATTGTATCAATTGTGCAATTTTGAGATTTATGCCGTTTAGGAAAATCCCAAGTTTTATCACAGTGTTTCAATAATTTTTTTAAATCGGCTGATCCTTTGGATGCTTTATAAATATCTCGTATTTCTCCATACGTGTATCCTGCTTTAAAAATATCTTTTAACGAAAAATCCGCGTTTTTTAATTCAGCAACTGAAAACTCAGCTGCCTTTAAATTTTGCAGAAATGTATTTTGTATTGGGAAAGAAACCAATATTGATATCACATAATTAATAGTTGGTCTGTCTGATGGGTCCTCTGCTAACATCGACTCCAATCCGATAAAAGACAACATCATATCGCTATCGTCAAAAGTGTAAGCGGCATTTGAAGATTTTTTTTTAAATAATGAAATATAATATTCAAATATACATTTTGCAAATGTTATACCTAATGCATAAATATCGCATTTTTTATAATCAATATCAAATCCGCCCATTTCGGGTGCCATATATTCATAGGTTCCCTTTTCATATGGTTCAACAATTTCATGTATATCTTGGGCTAATCCAAAATCAATTAATTTTGCTTCATCGTCATTATCATTAATTGTTATATTAATTGGTTTAATATCAAGATGCACATAATCATTATCGTGCATACATTTTATGCCTTTGGCAATAGTTATAAACCATTTAATTAAGGTTTCAAATGATAATTTTTCCGAAACAGCTCGTTCCTTTATAGTTGTTAATAAATTTTGTCCACAATATTCCATAAGTATATAAATTATATTTTTGCTTACAAAACTACTTTTAAATTTACAAAAATAGTTGGTATTGCATACAATTGATGATATATTATTATAATTAATTGCTTCATTTTTGAATAATTCTTGTATTTCTTCATGCAACGGTTTTACCATTTTAATTGCTTGATTTATATCAGGATCAGAGTTTACAAAAACACTGCCGAATCCCCCCTTCCCCAAGAAGGTGTATCTATTCTGTTCGTACGTGATATCACGTTTACCATTGGTAATAATTGTGCCTAAATTAGGATTAATTTTAGAGATAGGAAATGTTGCGTACATAAAGTTTAAAGAATCAATATTAATACCGTATTCAGTTGATAAACCATCTATTAATATTTTAATGTTTTCAACTAATTTAGGAAATTTGGTTAGGCGTTTTTCAATTTTTTGTAATAATGGTTTAAATTCATCTGTTGATTTTAGGTCCGCATTACCGCCAATAAGATGATTTATAATCGCATACGTTTGTTGAATTGTCATAATATCAGCGTATTTTTGTAATTCTGTAAATGTTTTGTCGGTATCGTCCATAATTGAAATATACATATCAATATCTGATAATTTCGTTCCACCTAATTGATACCCCTTGTTTTTTTTTCTTAGCGACATATGCTTCTTGCATTGCCGTTTTTTATAACTACGTTTCATATATTATAATTAAACATATTTTTGAATAATTATCAAATATTTTCAATGATTCGTTTTCCTGTAAACAGCATAATAAAAATAAAACGGATTGATTATTTTTTTGCCATATTCGTATTTTCGAGGAATGTCTGCTTGATTATAAAACATATTTAAACGCGGCGTTTCAACCCGTTCAAATCCGGCGGCGGTTATTATTTGTGTCCATGTGTTTCGATTTTTATATTGCGCATAATACGTATCAATATGATTGGGATTTTCTTGATGGCCCGTTTTTGCCCAAACTACTTCATAAAATCCGTGCAGCATATCAATAAATAGGCGCCCGTCAGAATCACTGCTAGCGTCAATATCGTGCTCCCGAATAATGAGCAATCCCCCCGGTTTTAAAACGCGACCCATTTCCGCAACGGTTGCTTCTGGATTACAAACATGATGCAGCACCATAAATGATGTAATTAGATCAAATGTGTGAGTTTCGGACGGTATATCGGGCATATCCCATTTTAAAAGCTTGAATTCAAAATCAAATGCCTTGGACGGCACACGAATGTCCATTCCTACTACGGCTGCAGCTCCAATTGCAGATCCGACGGCTGATGTAATGCTAGATTCGCCGCATCCAAAGTCGAGATAATGGTCAATTGTCGGTTTATTTGGAACTTCTGCAAGAATGTGTTCAATATCAACAACGCGACTATCGGCTCGTCCCGGTGTAAAAATAATGGGTGGTGCTTTTGCATAAAAGAGCTCATTCATATTCATATATAGCCGATTATAAACTTCCTTATCATCTTTGCCATTTAGGACATCGATTTGAAGCATTTCAAATATGTGCGCGGCGATTGCTTTGTGTGTTTCGTCTCGTAAATTAAATGGTTTATTAAAAATTGTAATAAATGTATAATACAATCGGTCTGACGCGTTTTTAGAAAAGACGCTCCCAAAATAAGGGTTTATACTTGAAATGAATTTTCTTTTTTGATATGGTATTGACCACATTTTAATGGTAGTTTGCTATATTTTCTTATATTTAAATGTTCAATTGAATAAATTTAATGATAATAATTTTGTTTTAAAAATTTTTATTATATAAAAAATTGTAAAAGATTTTTACAATTATAAATGGATTCATTTGTAAAAAATTTGATTTGTATATTTTATTTTAGTGGCATTAGTTCTATCCAAACAAGAAGTCTGCCAAAATGACCGCCGCCGCATCTGCCACCACTGGAATCTCCTGGGCCAAAATTGTCAAGTCGCATCTTGATCAAAATCCCCAGTCTGAAATCGTGATTGAATTCACAACAACCGCCGCCGCCGTTCCCACCGCTCTGACCTCCTCCCCCCCACAGGAAAACAAGTACAAACAGGACGTTGATGTCATCGCAAAAGAAATTGCGATCAAATTCTACGAACAGTGCCAGACCCAATTTCAAGGCATTGTTCGTAGAAGTGAGCTCGAAAAGCTTTTCAACAACACGTTCCCAAATTCGGAAATCGAATTTCCGGTTGTTCTGTTCGCATTAGCGAAGGGTTTGAAGTGTGTCAATGTTTTCAACCGTGGACAAGAACTACAATGGTTTCCCCTTTCCAGAACGCAACTCAATCGAATCAAACGCTCGATGAAACAGCCCGTTCAGGCAACCGATGGTTGGACTGCTGTTGGTGCTGTTGCAGCAGCCCAGATTCAAAAACCGGAGGAAATCAAAAAACAAGAAATCAAAGCTGTTGTCCCAGAACCTGCCGAACCTGCCGCCGCCGCCGCAACACAACAACCAAAGCCCGATTTTACAATCAACTCAAATGATGTTGAAGTTCCCACCTTTCCTGACACACCTGAACAGCAGCCGATTTCGACCGAGGAGCTCATTCAACAAATTTCGGGATTGCGCGGGGAAATCAAAGACATTGATACCGAAATCGAGAGTCTGATTGTCTTTCATCGTGAACATTTGCGTGAAATGAATCGCGTGAAAACAATCAATGACCAACAGCTGGGCAACGACTTGTACAGTTTTCACGACAGAATGAGAACCTACCATGAGGAGGTTTTGGACGACCTTCAGTTGGAAATTTCCAGAAAGCGGGAAAAACTCGCAAAATTGTGTGATCTTCTCAAGCAATAAATGTGTAGTGTTTGGTTTGTGTTAAGTGGTGTGTATGTTATGTGTGTCGTAGAAAATAAAAAAACAATAAACCTTTTTTTTGTAAGTTATTTTTTTGAATAATTTAAATGAATTTCAATCTAAAAGAGATGATTGAATTATATATATTGGAAGGAAATGCCAGGCGGTCTATTACAATTAACAACTTATCAGCAGGATGGTGGTGATATGACCAATAATACACCACAAATTACTTTTTTTAAATCGGTTTATAAACGATTTACCAATTTTGCAATTGAAAATATTGAAGTGGATTTTAATCAGTCAGGTGAACCCAGTTGGGATAATCCATTTGAATTAACGTGTCGTTTAGATAATATAGGGCATTTGTTATCAAAATTATATCTAAAAGTATCGGTTCCTCAATTTAATCAAGATATAGATCCCGCATTGAACGTGCGTTGGAACGATGACTGCGGAATACACATTGTTGACAAAGTGCAGTTTATAATTGGCGGTGAAATTATTCAAGAATTTTCAAATGATTGGATTAATATTTATTATAAAAGATACATAACATATGAATCATATATCCAATCCAAGGGACTTTTAAATATTAGAAATAGTCCATATCAAAAAAAAATAATCAATATGCATACGTTCCTGTATGTATTTTTGCCTTTATACTTTTCAAAAGAATGGTCGCTGAGCATCCCGTTTTTAAACATAGAATATCAATCCATGTACATAAAAATTATTGTGAAACCAATTAAACAATGGTTGACGGTTATTGAAAATCAACCCGGCAACCCCTTCTTTGGTAAACGTGTTGCCCCGTATGGAACGTACATTGACACATTGAAAAAAATGGCTCAGGGTAAATTCGAGTTTTCTTTACACATTCACTGTGGATTTTTAGATAATGATGAGTTTAAAAAATTAAGAAGCAGTACAATCAGTTATTTAATAGATCAGACAACCGAAATAATTCAACAAGACATAACCGACGGAATGGTGAGCATTTCTATTTACCAACGTCTTCCCATTAAAGAAATATGGATTTTACCATATCGCAATGATAATGCAAGTCGAAATACTTGGTGCAATTATAGCACGCTTGATCAATTCGAAGGAAGGGATGGCGATTTACAGAAACCGATCTCTTTCTTAACGTCGCAGTATACACCGCAGGACTTTCTTCAGCAATATCAACTGTCCTATGTACAAAAAAATATCATTCCAAAACATAATATAATTGAAACCGTATCATTGCTTTTAGACGAGCAGTACCGTTTCAAAAATTTATCGGCTGACTACCTGGCATTCGTTCAACCATTCATTCATAAATATCATTTTAATACGCAAGATTATATTTACAATTACAGCTTTGCCATTAACCCACTTGAATATCAACCCAGTGGTTTTTTAAATATTGAACGCATTAACACCGCACGGTTGGACATTCAAATATCAAATCCACCACCACCAAGACCAACCGCACTAGTGGTTCAAAAATCGTATGATGCGGAAGGAAGTAAATCCAACAAAAAAATAAAAACATTATACCAGCCTCAAACGGGTGAGTTTACACCCTATTACAATTATGATTTTGCTTACAAATACAATATTAAAATAATTTTTGTTAATTTTAATATACTTCAAATTAAATCCGGTATGGCTGACCTGATTATTAGGAAATAGTGGACCGTGCCATTTGATCAACGATTTCGTTGCATTTACTGTGCACATCCTGTCGACCCGTGTGTGCGCGCACATGTTTCAGACTGATTTGTCTCCAATACGCACAGTAAAATTTATAAAGAGGCTCAATAATATCGCGATTTTCAATGGGATTTTTATCAGCTTTAATCCATCCATTGATAGACCATTTTTTACAATACTCTTGCAAACATTTTAAGCTGTATTCGCTATCGGTGTATATTTCAACCTTGCCACCGCCAGCAATATGCTGCTGCGTTGCTTCAAGTGCTTTTTGAATTGCGGTTAATTCACAGCGCTGATTTGTGGGATGACGCGTGTATTTTTCAGCCATGTTTGCAAATTCTCCGCCCGGAAAATAAACGGCCCATCCACCGCGAGCGTTTGGTTTTCCGTTCAGAATGCAGCTGCCATCGGTATATATGCGCACACTTTGGACCGTTTCAGCTTGTTGTGTATTTTTTTTTTCAACCGTTTCTACTACTTGCGGTGGCGCCGCCGCTTGCTCTTGAAAAACGGGAACTGGTTTGCTTGATATTGCCGCTGCAACAGCCGCTATTTTTTTTTTAGGCATATTAAAATTATTTAAAAATGATTCTACTTGATCCATATTTGCAGGGGATGCTTCCGTAATTAATATTCCGTTTGGTTTTTTTCGAACATTCAATTTTTCTTGACAAGAATCATTTTTTGAATTTAAAAAGTATTCCATTATGGTCTTAAATGTCATTATTGTATAAATAAATTAAAGAAAAATATATTTAATATTTTACTCACATTTATCCTCAATTGATAAAAATTTGATTATATATATTTTTTTCAGTTGATGCTATCAATCAAAATGGATTTCAGCAGCGACGACGAATACGATTGTTATCCCCACTCTGTCCCAGTCCCACCAAAAAAGGAAGAAGTCCAGTGCGCATGCAAACAATGCAGAGAATCAGCATTAGGTAAGTACAATGTATGCCATCCCCGCGAATACTATTCCCGACGAGAAAATATTGAAAAACAGGTGTTGAGTGAATACACCGAAAGAAACGGACACCTTGCAGAGGGCGACCCAATTCGTCATTCGTGCGGTAATGGCGCAATGGATATGCGGCGTTATTTAATACTTGAATACAGGGGGTTCTGTGTTCACGTGCCAAACCCATCCAAACCAATGCCCTTCACAACCACCGATGGCGGAGTTGGATATGCTTTTGGCCGTCCACTGAGACCCGGTGAAATTCGAAACAATGACGCATTCCGCAATTCATTTAAAACAGCTGACGGAATGACCATTTCTGATTATCGACGTCTAATCGACGATTTTTATCGACATCACGAAATGTTTGACACGCAGTCGGCGGCATTTCCGTATCATCATACACTTGTCATGGCTTCAATGAGTTCCACCTGTGTGATGATTGAAAAGGTGTCGTCCATTCCAAGGTATTTATCCCACAGAGCAAATATGGATTTTGAGCGCGCATTTCTTCAGGCAAAAAAACGTGCTCAAAACCCATTCGAAATTACACGATTTACCCAGATGGACGGTTTGCAAAAGAACATGATTCTTGCGCATTCTGGAATCGCTGGTCTTGCGATTGCTCGGTTGTTTTCACAACATGTCCCAAACCAAAGGCAACGTCTTATGCTGTCGCAAGGGGTTGTTTGTCGTGTCCATTCCAGGGCAGAATGCGAAATATTTGCCGATAATCGCTATGGAAAATCGGGAGCAGCAGAACCGGTGGCGGCATCGGCCCTTACACTTGAAATGGCAACAGATGAACTACGCGCTCTTTACACGGGCCATATACAAACCATCATGCGAAAGATTCGACAAATGAAGCGTGGCCTTTTGAATGCGGAGGATATTCGTGCAATTCCGGAATTTCAACGAATGCACCGACTTTGGTTCACTTGCTTGCAACAAGTTATTGCCGAATACGAGGACGAAATTCAATACGAAGACGGCGACTATTTTCGGAAAATGGAACATGTGTCAAAAATGATAGGTGAATTCCCATTGTTGTGTTCATCTGAAATGATGTCGATCTATTCAAAGAATTCAGCAACATTGGCTAAAAATGCAATTACCACACTTATGCAAATGGCAAGCAACCAACGGCTAAATATCGGATGCCGTGCAGGACTTCTTGCATTTGCTGCGGTTGAACCCCGAATGGTTGACCAATTTCTTGCACCACGGTTGCAACTCTGTGCATGGGATGGAAATGACCGATATCAAGCCCTTGAAAACCACATTCCATCACGTTGCCCAATCTTCGGTACCTTGCGAAAAAAATACCAAGTTCATTTGCCACGAACCGGCGACTGCGAATGGGAACTTTGTCGTAAAAAAAGAGGCACGATTCGATCATTCATTCCATACACACAAAATTAATACATGCACCACACTAAATAGTAAATAAAAAAGTAAACTAAACGCGCGTTCAAGAAGAAGATCAAACCAAAAAAGGGGAACAATTTTTGGAATAAAAAAAAAACAACACTACCATTTAGTGTTTTTTTTTATTGTCATCATCATCCATCATATATTTTCTTGTCATCCATTACTTACCAAGCAGCCTCGTCAACAAGTCGATACGTGTAGTCGACACGCGTGTAATATTCGTGGCACCGATTGCATGTCAACACGAACATGTCATTGGGACGGGGTTCGCACACAAATTCGCTTTTGTCGCTGAGACCGGCGTCGCAATGAGAGCACAGTCCAAACTTGAATTGGGTACTCTTCTTGGCGCGTTGGTCTTTGGTGAGGTTCATGAATGGAACGTGTGGGCTCTTGATGTCGGCAACATCGTCGTCGCGCCACTCAAGGTGTGCGCTGGCGTGATACCATCTGATGTAGCGTTGCTCATCCGCCGAGAGCGTCGCAGTGTCTTTGTCATCATCCCAGCGACTGTAGTCGGGTTCTTCGTCCTCACCACTCCATTTCCACTTGGATTGGTGTGTCTTCTTGCATTTATGGGCATTCTGAGCAGTCGTCGTCATTTTTCGGTGTATGTGTGGCCACTACTAATTGGATAAAAAAATATAATATATCAAATTTTTTATTTAATTTAGACGATAAATAGTTGTTGTTAGCCAAATGTAAATAAAATTAAATTATTACAAATCGATACGTTCTGAAATTATTTCGTAGAGCAATTTATCCACGGCATTTTCATCAAATGCGGTCAGTGATAATAATTGGCCCAACGAAAGCTCGTTAAAATTATATTTAAGATCGTCTTGAAAATAGTCGGCCCAAAAATCCAGCGTTTCACTGCAATCAATAGTGTAAAGCTGGTCATGATTTTCTACTTCAAGAATAGCAATTTCTTTTTTTTTATCCATAACCAAGTACGTATTTTTCATTTTAATAAGATCCTCTTCCACAATGAGATCACACCAGCAGATGTTATCAATTAACGTCTCCAAAAAAGCAATAACGCGATTGTTATCATCAATGATTGTTTCTGATTCTTCGGATGAGGAATCACGTTCCTCTTCAATCGGTTGGTGTACCTCGATCAATTGATGACTGAAATCGCATTCCACTTCAGGACAGAAATCAGTTGCAGATTTCCAGAATATTTTAATATTTTGCTGCTGTATTATTTGAACCAATTTGTGCCAATTTCCAGCTAATTCAAGCACTTTTAAACACATTTGAAATCGATTACCGTCTTGAAACACATCCACATTCCAGCTTGGATATTTACCCACAATTTGAAAGGCAACATCTAGTGGAAATTCAGTAGAATCAACCAAGTCGTTATCATCATTTAGAACGGATAAAAAGTAAATGGTTTGAAGAGCGGCGGCTTTTTTTGGTGTCATATTATTTGTATTATACATTTTAAAAAATAAACACATCAATTTTTACCACGACTGGTTGGTAGTATATAAAATTAACTCAATAAATATTTGTTATATCCACATAACAGAAAGTGAGAAATGATTCCGAAATTTACAGACGGTTATTTTATGGTAAGCAACGAGCACGGCTTTTTGCCAATGACTGACCCCCTATCTGAATTACCCAAGCGTTATGCCGAATTACAGGCATTAATTAACACGCTGTCAACCGATTTAACAAACGTGGTCGAAGACTTGCTTGCCGATAAAATATTAGCTCTTTCAAATCGAATTGATCAAATACGCGCGGAAACGGAAATACCCATAATTGCCGCACTTTATCGCGGCTATTGTTTTTTATCGAGCGGCTATTTGCTGTACCCCAGCTATGTGGCTTTTAAAATCACGGGAGAATACGGACAAGGACGCGACCGATTGCCACAACAATTGGCTGAACCCTTACTGTATCTCGCGTCTAAATTGGATGTGTTCCCATTTTTAGAGTACAGCTACGGGTATTCCTTGGGAAATTATGTTAAAAAAGATCCAAGCAAAGGTCTTGATGTGGAGAATTTAGATATGGCCTGCTGCTTCAGTGGAACCAGCGACGAAACCGGTTTTATTATGGTGCATGTTGATATTAATCAGCACACGCCGAATTTAATCGGTGCTTGCGATCGACTCTTGGAAACAATGGATGCGTGCGCCCTGCGGGATGTTCTAAAGGTGCTTTGTCTAATGAATCAGAGTCGCCGAAAAATGTGGGAGGCCAGTCGACACCAGCATTACAATGATTTCCGGGTCTATATTATGGGGGTTAAAGGCAATCATCGTATTTTTCCGAATGGCGTGATCTACGAACCGGAGGTAGAGCCCCGCTTTTACCGGGGTCAGAGTGGCAGCCAAGACACAATTATTCCTTTTTTGGATTGTTTGTTTCGAGTCTGTGATTTTTATCCCATGAACGAGCTAACCGCGTATTTAATGGACATGCGCAGTTATCGTCCGCAACCTTTTCGCGAGTTGCTCGTATGGACGGAATTGAATTCAAAATCGTTGATTCAACGATTGTTGGAAATCGATACTGACGGTGAAATATGCGGCTTATTGTATGAAATATACAAACAAATTTATGAGTTCCGAAACGGTCATTGGCAATTTGTTCAAAAATACATCATGTCAAACACGTGCTATCCAATGGCGACCGGAGGAACGCCGATAACTACGTGGCTACCCAATCAAATATTGGCCACGCTTGGAGCGATGCGCGTTGTTCTTAACAGTGCCGAGCGGTTTCACGACGCGCATCGTGAATTGTGGTTGAAAAATGAGGAATCCTATGAAAACATGCTGAAATTATTGGAAGAGCAAACGAATATTATGAAATGCCCTCATTTTAATTCGGCAGAAGTATTTGATTTGAATAAAACTTATTCTCAGCAGGATAAATCCTAACTTGCTATTTATTAATGGGGAGCGTATTTTATTTAATTCATATATAATATATGATCCGCAATTTCATATCTGCATTCATCGTTATTTTAATTTTATTTATATTGTGGAAAACCGCTCAACCTCAACAAAATGGTTTTTCTTTGGACGATGGCTTAAAAATATACTTTATAAATCTAAAACAGAACCAGGATCGATGGGAAAAAAATAAAATGAAATTGCCAAATTTGCATCGGTTTGATGCGATAAATGGAAAGGTGCTTGATCTTGATAAACTGCGAAAAATAGGAATTTTAAATGAGACTGATTTTTGGTTGAATAAATTAGGACGCGGTGGAATTGGTTGTGCTTTTTCGCATATTTCAATAATGAATAAAATAAAAAACCAGAATGAAAAATACGGTTTAATTTTAGAAGATGACGTGCTCATTCCTGATAACTTTGAGAAAAAAATAAAGGAATTGGAACCATTTTTTCCACCGGTTTGGGACATAATTTATTTAGGAGGGTGTAATATTTCTGGTAAAAAATACAATGAAAAGTTCATAATTCCGGAACAAAAAGCAAGCCACAATTATTGCTGCCATGCTATTCTGTTCAATAAAGAAACGGTTATGAATGTCATTCATATCCTGACACCACTTGAAAAACCGATCGATCTTCAACTTCGATCCAATTTTCATAAACTGCGTGCATATTTTCTTTTTCCAAGTATGTTTTTTCAAAACAACGACCTTTTTTCGTATCGCCGTTTGTTTGACGGGTTTGATCAACTTACCAATAAATCCCCGAATTATGTCGAAAAAATTAATATAATTGAATAAAAACCATTTTTTTGTAATTTTTTATTCTGTTATTTTTGTGTGGTGTCTATGGACTTACCCGTCCCATGTAGCGCGGAAACAAGCAGCAATCTTTAACGCTGTAATCGCTAGGGTCCCCGCCCAATAAATATAACATGATGCGTTCTAATCCGATCCCGTATCCCCCGGTTTGTCCCGGGCCGTATTTGCGAAGGTCCATGTACCAGTCCAAGCCACCGCCCTCTTCCTTTGCCTTTTCAACCAACAATTCGTAATTGGAATTGCGCATAGAACCGCCAACCACCTCACCCACCCCTGGAAACAGCAAATCGCTGCTATTGGTTTCCAGCCCGCGTTCGGTGCTGCGCGGATCCATGTAAAAAGCTTTCATGGCTGCTGGAAACTGTGTGATAAAAATGGGGCGACCAATGTGCTCGCAAATACGTCGTTCAATCTTGTCAGTAAGATCGTCTCCGTATTGATAGGGTCGAGGCTCCATTTCGGCGTCTTCCTGGAATTGCAGTCCCAATTCGGTGCACAATTCAATTGCTTGGTAATATGGCAGAATCATAAAATCATCATAGAATAAACCCTTGTACTGGGGGTTTAATTTTTTTATACTTTCCATGATTTCAGTCGCTCCCTCAATTTGTGTGAACATGAAATGAAATAAATTGCGCAAATGTTCGATCAATAACTCAAGCGTCATAGAATGCGCTTCCATTTCGATATGCGTGTATTCAGCCAAGTGGCGTTTGGTTTTGGATTTCTCGGCTCGAAAACTGGGATGAATACAAAATACTTTCCCGAGTGCGGGGACTGCGCTTTCCAGATACAATTGGCTGGATTGCGTTAGGAACGCTTCTTCTCCGAAATAGTTTAAACGAAACAGCGTGGATCCGCCCTCGCAGGAGTTGCACACTATGCTGGGGGGCGTTATTTCATAAAACCCGTTCGTGTCGTAGTATGCACGCAGTGTTTTTAAAAGAAATGCACGAATTTTTAAAATGGCGCTGGTATTTTCTCCGCGAATAAATAAATGACGCAAATCCAATGCGATTTGATTGCCCGCATCGGCTTGGACGCGGGACTCGAAATCGGTGCTGCTTGCGCCGATTACATCGATAACCTTTGCCTCAACCTCGATGCCGGCATAAGGTGCACGGTGGTCTGCTTTAACAATTCCTTCAATTTTAACGAATGTTTCCAAACAAAGCGATTGCGGTTCGGCGTATGTTTTGGCCAAATCTCCGAAAACCCCTACCTGAACAAACCCGCTACCATCGCGCAAAATAATAAAAATCATTTTTTTGCCCTGTCGGCGAATGCGATGAACCCATCCGTGGATGACCGCCGTTTCACCAATTACCGTTTTCAATTTTCCAATTTCCATTATCTATCATAAATATTTTATGACCTTCATCTTTATATCATTTCATTTGGTTTCATAATATTGGCTTCAACCAATAACTTTTTCAAAATAAAATATGCCATTATTATTCCAAACCCGAGAAGCGAATAGCCGGGTAATAAATCCAGCGGAACGTACCAATTAAATGATGGATTGCCGTATTTCCACGACCCTTCTTTTGTAAAATGAATAATTATACTTTCCATTAAGGGACCACCTAAACCAACTGCTACCGTGATAAAAAGCATGAGTTTTTTGTTTATTCCTAAAAATTCAAAATCAATAATAAAAAAAAGTATTGTAAATAGAATAATCGCTATAATTGCCGGAATCCATTTTTTGTTCCAATTTTTAATTACGTTTACCATATTTAAAATTATTATCGTATTTACTAATACCATTTGTATTATTATTTTTACAATATTATTCATTATACTATACACAAATAAATTAAAGAAAATAAGATCCTTTAAAAGTCTGTTGATGACTTGAAGAAAAAAAAAGAAAAAAAGAAAAGTTAAATCCCGCAACTTTTCATAGGTTTTTGGTCCCCATCTAGACCCCATCTAGACCGGCCCAATTTGCTCACCATTTATCCAATCGCCCTGGAATATTTTCTGCCTGCTTCCATCACCACGGCATTGTGTGAGAATTCCGAATCCGCGGGGTTTGTCATTCCACCATTCACCCGAGTATTCCGTCCAATGCAGCAGCGCTTTGGCGGAAGTGGTTTCAATTTCTCCTACCACACCGTAAATGTAAATGTTGCTGCGCCAAACGCCGTGTCCTTTGCGCATCCCAAATCGGTCGATGCCACCTTCGTACATGCTGCCGTCGAAACACCTCATTTTGGTGTGCGTGGGTGCGGCTGGGTCTCCTTCGTACATGTTATCTTCATATATATTTCCTCCGAACTGTGATTGGATCCAAGCTTGGTCTGTTTGAGTCATTCGCGTATATGTCGTTGTTGCTTCTTGTTGCTGCTATTACAACAAAATAAATACGCAATCAAATTTTTTTGTAATTGTTTTTTATATTTATTTGACAAAATGTATGAAAACATCTCACATAAATGGTTTCGCAGTGAGTTCTTCGAGCATCCATGCTTTCTTTTTTTCGCCGTGATAAGGTCTTCCCCAACCTCCTTTGATCAAAATTTCCGATACATTTTCTCCGCTTAGCAAATACATATCCCCCAAAACCCGTCCACCATACTTATCCCAATCTCTGATACAAATTTTGGCGATATTTTTGGGAAACAATGATCGCATGTAATCTCTTACTTTAATTGCGGCGTGGTGCTCCTCGGGTAATCTGCCCTCTCCGTGTTTGATTTCGGGTGTGTCTATTCCAAGAATGCGCAATGAAAATCGAACCGGAATATTACCTAAAAAGATGATTATTTTCACAGTATCACCATCGTAAATATCTTCGATACGGGCGAAAATGAGTTCATTTTGAAAAGGAACTTTTGACACCGTTTTGGGATCAATGCTTTCAAGACGGCGTTCGAGATCGAGTTCGGGTTCGGGTTCGGGTTCGGGTTTAGTTGCTTGGTGTGGATGAGTCGGTTTCGGTAAACAGGTGCCCATGCTTGTCGGTTTTGGTATATAGTGTAAAGGAAATAAATATATTAATCAAATTTTTTATATTTATTTTAATTAAAATTTTAGTAAAATGTCAACACACAGCCCAGGTATAGATTTAAAGATTTATCATTAACTAAATATACAAATAAATCATCCAATCCAATCATGTCAACAACCATTTCAATCATGCACGTTAAGAAACGGAACGGCAATTATGAGGAAGTTAGTTTTGATAAAGTAATATACCGAATTAAGGCATTGTGTCAGCAGCATCCGCCTTGTAATCAGGTAGAATATATTGCGGTTGCTCAAAAAGTCATCTCAAAAATTTATGACGGCGTAAGCACTACCGAATTGGATGAATTGGCGGCCAATACTTGCATCAGCATGAGCACCGATGAACCGGAATACGGAACAATTGCTTCTCGAATTTTGGTAAGTAATAATCATAAAAATACACCCGACAGTTTTCATGCGGCAATGAGCCAGCTGTATCATTTTGAAACGAATGGGGAACACACCCCTGTTGTTAGTCAGGAAGTATACGAGCTTTCAAAAAACCCGACAATTGAATCAAAAATAGATTATTCACGGGATTTTTATTTTGACTATTTTGGATTTAAAACGTTGGAAAAGGGGTATTTGAAAAAATTAACGGAGTGTTCAGTGGAAAGACCCCAGCATTTATGGATGCGGGTTGCCCTGGGAATTCATGGCGCAAATTTGGATGCCGCATTCGAAACGTACGACGCACTGTCCCAAAAGCAGATTACCCACGCAACACCCACGCTGTTTCACAGCGGAACTCCGAGCAGCCAATTTTTGAGCTGTTTTTTGCTGGGTATGGATGACAGCATTGACGGAATTTACAAATGCATAAGCGATTGCGCACGCATCAGTAAATGGGCTGGCGGTATTGGCGTGAATGTCAGCAAAATTCGTTCTCGCGGTGCCAGCATTCGCGGAACAAACGGGCAAAGCCATGGCATTATTCCAATGCTGAAAGTATTCAATGATACGGCACTGTATGTAAATCAGAGTGGGAAACGAAATGGCAGTTTTGCCATGTACTTAGAAACGTGGCATCCCGACATAATTGATTTTTTGGATCTAAAAAAAAATCACGGGGATGAATCGGCACGGTGTCGTGATTTGTTTTATGCGGTATGGATTTCGGACCTGTTCATGCAGCGGGTAGAATCGGGAGCCATGTGGTCGTTAATGGATCCAGACGAATGTCCTGGATTACCGGAAGCGTACGGCGAAGCCTTTAATCAATCATATGAGCAATACGAGAAACAGGGACGCTTTCGCAAACAAATTCCGGCACAAGACATTTTTAATAAAATTATTGAATCGCAGATTGAAACGGGAACCCCTTACATTGGTTATAAAGACGCCGTAAATCGTAAATCGAATCAAAAAAACATTGGAACGATCATGAACAGCAATTTATGCCACGAAATTTGCGAGTATTCGGACAGCAAGGAATATGCCTGCTGCACCCTGGGCAGTCTGGGACTGCCGGCATTTCTGACATGGACCGATGACCGAAAAAGCTGCTCATTTGATTTCAACGGTTTGGCTCAATCGGTTCGCATTCTGGTTCGAAATTTAAACATAATCATCGATAAAAATTTTTATCCTGTTCCAGAAACTCGTGCCAGCAATTTTCGACATCGGCCAATTGGAATTGGGGTTCAAGGATTGGCGGATGTTTTTATGCAATTGCGAATGTCGTTCGAATGTGCGGAGGCAGCCAGTCTCAATAAAGAAATATTTGCAACAATTTATTACATTGCTCTGTGTGAAAGCGTGGAATTGTCCAAACAAAAAACAGCCGAATACAAAAATAAAAGCGCGGCGAGTAATCCCTGGGAGGCAGAGGCAGTTGAAACCCGGTTGAAAGCCGGAAACTCGTACTTGGGCGCGTATTCCAGCTTTGAAGGCAGTCCCATATCACAAGGAATATTTCAATTTGATATGTGGGGGGTAATTCCACTTGCGAGTGCTGGACCGATTGCATTTGATTGGGAGAAATTACGAAGTGAGATACAAACTTTCGGCATAAGAAACAGTCTTCTTGTTGCACCTATGCCAACCGCTTCAACCAGCCAAATTCTTGGAAATACTGAATGTTTTGAACCGATTACCAGCAACATTTATGTGCGTCGCGTGCTTGCGGGAGATTACATCGTTGTGAATCAGTTTTTAATCGAAGATTTGAAACAGCTGGGTCTTTGGAATAAAAAAATGAAGGACCGTATTATTGTGAATAATGGATCGGTGCAAACCATTGCATCCATTCCACTCAATATTCGAAATTTGTATAAAACCAGTTGGGACATTTCCATGCGAACCATCATCGATATGGCTGCTGATAGAGGCGCCTACATATGCCAAACACAGTCTATGAATTTGTTTATGTCTAAACCGGAATTCAGCAAAATCAGGGGAATGCACATGTATGCCTGGAAAAAAGGTCTCAAAACAGGAATGTATTACCTGCGCACAATGGCTGTTGCTAAGGCCCAACAAATCACAATTGATCCAACCATTACCCAGGTGAACACTACTACCGAAAATGAGGAAAATTTCTGCAGTCGGAATAATCCCAATTGCCTGGCGTGCTCATCCTAAATTTCATCGGTGTAATTATCAACCGGTATCTCTTATAATACATATATTACAAAAAATCGTATGATTTAAGGAATGTTAATTAAAAAAAAAAATATAATATATATAAACACATGAAAAGCCGAGGTCAAAAAAAAAGTTTGCGAAAATCTTTTAGACAAAGAATTTCTCGTAAAAATCAAATGTTGGGGGGGTTCGATACCAAAGAGGAATGCCATCAGAAAACAAAAAATTGGAGTGATCAAGCATGCGTAAAGTTTGAGTTATGGCACCCATACGGAAATTTAGGAGGAGAGCTTTCTAAAGTAATAGCAAAATATCATTTGTACGAGGATGGATATGGCTGGCAGGATTGTCATAAATTAATAGGCCTAAAAGGTCCTATGTAGGATTATTATCTAAAGAAATATAGTTGAATGGCCAACGTGCGTTCTCATCCTAAATTTCCTCGGTGTAATTATCAACCGGTATATCTCTTAAAAAAAGGAGCAATTTTTGAAGTTGAGAGTATTCTGTGCAGTGGCGCAGGCGTTCGATAATTTCCAGCTTGAAAAATCGATTGTTATAACCGGTATTGGATAAGCGCCATAAATAATCATTCACATTATTACCGGAATAGTTGATGTCTTCAAATAAAACGACAGACGTTTTTTTGAAGTTGTTATCAACTTTTAAACAAGTCAGCTGATTCGTTTGAGACAGCAGTTCAATCGTAAAAAAAATTTTATCATTTTCATGTTCCTTACTAAAAATATAATAATTTTGATCATTTAGTACCAGGTTTATGTCCAGTGGCAAATCTATCGGTTGAAATAAAGGTAAAGGTATTGACATTTCATAAAATGTTTATCCAAATATATATATTTAATTATTTATTTTGATTGATATTTTACCGCAAGATTAAAAAAAACGTGAAAACCATCCAGAATACGGGCGTGTTTTTACTGCACTCAACTGATGTATAAGTACTCGATTTTGATTGCGTAAATGCTCTATTTGGTCCATTAATTTTAATTTTTCATCCAATCGTTCTGAAATATTATGTTGATAGCGTTCGATATCTTTTTTCAAAGAAACAATTACATGATCCCTTTCATGGATTATATTTTTATCCAATATCAATGAGCGTCCAATGCGTTGTTCGAGTTCCAAAATGCGCCTTTCTAATGTTAAAATTTTGCAGTCTTTTTGAAATAGCATGGACTCCAAATAAGTATTTTGCCTTTTAATGTCATTTTTTTTACGCATGCATTTTCGCCACCAGATTTGAATTCGTACTGTCGCTTGGGTCCATTTGCGTTTTTTTTCTATTAAAAACATTTCCAACATATTTCCGCGACAAACTGATTTAAAAAATCGTAATAAGTTCCATGCTGCTGCAGCCTTTTTCCGCTGGTTTTTTGATATAATCAAATTGAAAAAATGCTGAATGCGCAGAGCGCTACGATTTAAATGGTAATCTCGTTGCATTAAATTGCTCCATATGCGGCTTTCAATTTGATGTAAACCGGCTTTCATTTGAATAAAATTGCGAATCATTTTAGCTCTGCGCAGGTGGGCTTGAAGTGTCTGTATGCTTTGCACCTGCTTCTCTAAGAACCGTTGTTTTAATACGTTAAAATAATCTTGAGTTAAAAATATGCGTGTTTTGCCAATCGCATAATTTTCGTGGGAATCGGTTTCCATAATAAAATCACCATACTGACGCTGGAATGCTTTCCATAAAAAATGACAGGAATAACCCTGCTTCAGAATAACAATCAATTGAATTACTCCATTATAAACCAGCTGTTCTTGAACCAATTGATCTATAAATTCCATTGCCTTTTCATGGGGATTGGGCTTTATGCATTTAATGAAATGCAAACTATTGGATTGGGTGCTTTGAATAAAATCCGCCAAATTATTGCGGAATTGATTACTAATCGAATTTATTTTTAATTTACTTACCATGCGTTTTTTCTTTTGACGGTGGTTGTTTTCAGTAGTGGTTTGTTGCAGCATTTCCGCAAAATAACAAGCAATGCATTTTTCAATGTCCAAATTTTGTTTATCCAAATTAGATTGACAGAAATTCATAACCGAGTATTCTATTTTCCCAGCATAATGTTCAATAAAAAAACTGGTGTGCTGAGTGAGTTTTTTCGTGCTGTAAAAATTGCTATTTGATAAAGTCATGTTTAATTTGTCAATAAATCCTCGATTACTTCCTTTTGGCAGCATGCACTCTTCATCCAATCCAATAAACACTCGCTCTATTAAATCAATTTGATCCGTATTTAATTTAATTGCGCCCGAGTTGATCGGAATTTGTTCCTCATGGTAGAGTTTAATTTTATCTTCAATTAAAATTTTGTTTAATAATCCCTGAATAATTTCGTTGGCATAATTGATACATAGTTGTTCTAATCCATTTTTTGCCAAATTTTCAAATCCGAAAATGTCAAGAATGCCAATTGAAACCGGTGGTTGGATAACACTTTCATTAATTTTATTTTTTAAATTCATTTCGTCAACCAGCCAAAAAAATAACGTTTCATACAATTTCATCGCAAACATATCTCGAACTTCGTCGAATTCTGGTTCATTGTACACTTTTTCAATTGTTTCATCTTGGACGTTCATGCTTCGGCCGGTTAATATGTTTTTGTACATTGGGTTCTCAATTTTACCAAATTGTGCATCGCGAATTTCTTCAACCAGTTCAACTGCTTTTAGCATAAAATGTATTTGATTTGTTGATAACCCTGCCCGCGCCAACAATTTGCTAGGTGGGTTGGTTTTATGCTGATTAAAAATATGGAAACGTCCCTGTGTATTTTTTTCAAGCACCCGGTATTTTTCAAGAAGATAGGCACTTATTTTCATCCCGACACATTGAAATCCATTTTTGGCGTAAAATATTTCAATATATTTTCCAAATCGACTGCTATTATGATTTTTTTCCGTTGCAGCATTTCCAAATAGTTCTAAAACTAGTCCAGCTGCCTCAATTTGTTGCAAAATTTCATTGTCGGGAGTTTTTATTTGCAATTTGTTGAGATATTGAACAATTTGTTTGGTTGTTTCCGTTTTGCCCGAACCGCTTTCGCCAGAAACAATAATGGTTTGATTTTTTCCATCTTTCATTCCAGCCAACGCTTTATCAAGTGTCCGAAATAAATGAACGCTCTCCGAATTTTCAAAATTATAAATATCGTCAACTCCATCAAAATATTGGTATGGATTCACAGATAAAAGAACTGCGCCTAATTGGGTATATATTTTTTTATTATTATAACGATTTCTGATCAATTCTATACATTTATCTACTGTTATATCATCTAAATAAATTAAATTATCCATTCGGGTCTGCTTTTGCTTATATTATTCAAGCATTTTAAAAAATTTACCGGAAAAAAAAAATGCAAATATATATACAAAACAACATGATAAAAAAACTATCTGGTGGTGGAATGCATTCGGAATATTGCCCGTTATGTTTATTGCCTTATGAGGATTTGCCTGAAATTGATTATGATGAGGAGGAAGAGGAAGATGAAGATGAAGAAAAATTAGGAAAACAACTTCCGAAGTTGAGCAATGTTGATGTGCAATGGTTAAAAAATGGGTTGGCATTTGATCGAGAAACGAATACAATTTTACCAGTAGAAGGTGATAATTATTATGGTGAATTTCCGATCAAAGGCAGGAAAAGCGACTTATTCACATCAGAGATGACAATCGGAAATGATGGTGATGCTGGCTGGGGTCCCGTTTATCATGAAGATTGCATAAAATGCATTGGCGCCCAACTGAATCGACCTATTACTTATGAAGATGGCATAGAAATATTTAAATTGGTTGAAAGACATGATAGTCCGTATTGGGGCCAACATTTTGAATGGGAAGATGCGATCCGAAGTGAGGGCCCCGCTTATTTCTATTCTCCAATGGTTCCACAAGGAACAGAAGCAAGAGAGCGGATTAACAGTGAACTTGAAGAATGGATTTCTAGAAAAAAACTTGCTGCCACTTCTAATGGTCGGAAGCAGCTGGACCGACAGAACGCAGAGAAAGAGCTGTCGCGTTTACAGGGAGAATTGCAGCAAGCGCTTGCAAGTCAAACTTTGCTTCAAGCAAGAATTAAATCGCTTAGGCTGGAGATTGCTGCTCGGCAGGCAGCACTGCGATCTCCAGCTTCGTCCCCTCCAAAACCTCAAGCAAAAAAACGCGTTTCTAAAAAAGCCGCTAAACCTTTAACTTGTCCATCGCATAAAACAAAAGAGGAATGCAACCTAAATGATTGCGTTTGGGGAAAAACAAATAAATGTAGTAAAAAACGTTCCAAAAAATCTCAGTAATTCAGTTTGTATTTTATACACCAGAATCGTTTTAAAAAAATTTGAATATAAAGATTTCGCACTTTGTTATTTCTATATTAGCAATGAAAATTGTACATTTACTTCCGTTCTTTTTACTGGTAGGTTCTATTGCCGGAATATCGGAAATTGACTGGAAACTGCAATCGGAAAATGAGCTTGTTGGTGGTAGAGGGGGTAATTTACAGGTTTCAAATGACAATGCGGAACGATTAACCAATGGTGTGTTTGATTTATACCGTATTCTTTCTTCTAATTCGGACCGTCTTAATCAAATTATGTCAAATGTAAAACAAACGGTGGGTAAGGATACGTATGCGGTTAGTCATGTTTTTAAACGCATTAAAAATGATAATTATTACGTCGAAATCGATACGGATAAATATAATTTTGCAATTAGTGTTATTCGAATGCCTATTTCACAGCATGATCACGTTCCGTCAACAAAACCTTCCTCACAGCCAAAACCCGTTCTGGAAACAACCCAGAGACCCACTACAACTCAACCAGGAACTACTCAAAGACCGGCTCAGGAAACAACAACTCAACCAGGAACTACTCAAAGACCGGCTCAGGAAACAACAACTCAACCAGGAACTACTCAACGACCGGCTCAGGAAACTACAACTCAACCAGGAACAACTCAAAGACCGGCTCAAGAAACAACAACTCAACCAGGAACTACTCAACGACCGGCTCAAGAAACAACAACTCAACCAGGAACTACTCAACGACCGGCTCAAGAAACAACAACTCAACCAGGAACTACTCAACGACCGGCTCA
>Ga0214923_10001216_pt1 | contig 37193 bp, 25 predicted proteins | sample LL1510_MetaG_FD_177993 | JGI IMG/M metagenome (GOLD analysis project Ga0214923, IMG submission 177993) | Freshwater microbial communities from Lake Lanier, Atlanta, Georgia, United States - LL-1510 | ecosystem: Environmental > Aquatic > Freshwater > Lake | place: USA: Georgia | collected...
CGGCTCAGACACGATTATTGGATTACATAATACATCAACATCTGGAAGAAATTATTGGTTAGGCTCTGCAGGGACAGGGGCAGGGGGAGGGGCGGGTAATTTTTATATATATGATTCAACTGCTGCTGCTACAAGGATGGTTGTTAATTCTTCAGGTTACGTAGGAATAGGGACTACGAGTCCAGTTTATCCTTTACAGGTGGGACTAACTGGAAATGCACAAAGTAACTATAATTTTTATTATATTACTTCAACGGGGGTGACAGGTAGCGCCGGGACCACAACTGGTTCTAATGTTGCTGTAAGTTGCGTTTTATCTGGTAGATTATTAGCTACTGAAATTAACTTGTACTCTGATTCTCGAATAAAAACTGATATTAGAGATATTGACGATAATGAAGCTCTTTCTATTTTAAGGTTATTAAAACCCAAACAATTTAGATACGTAGATACCATAAAAAATGTGAATACACCAGTTTATGGGTTTATAGCGCAAGAAGTGAAAGAAGTGTTAGATTATTCTGTCGGAATACACACCGACTATATTCCAAATATTTATTCCAAAGCAACCATTACCAATGGTAATATACTTCAATTAGATACAAAAACAACTGATTCATTTATATTTGATTCGTCAAATAATCCAATTAAAATTAAGTTATATAACAGTACTAATAATGAAATAACAACAACCATTTCTAATATAATAGACGATAGAACATTTGAAATAAGTGACTCACAATCTGTTGATAATATATTTGTATATGGACAAGAGGTAAATGATTTCCACATGTTAGAAAAAAATGCCATTTTCACAATTACAACCTCTGCCGTTCAGCAAATCGACCGTGAATTACAGGAGGCGAAACAGACTATTCAGACCTTGGAAGCCCGTCTCGCCGCAATGGACGCGCGTCTCTCTGCTGCCGGGTTTTAATTCACGCATTTACACATTTGAAAAACGGAATTTTATTTCGTTTCAAAACTTCAAGGAAATAATATCCAATTGCAATCTAATAGAATTGACACTCTATAAATCCATCATAAAATCAAAAAGAACGGCCGATCGGCCGTGAGCTTGCCTACAATATCTACAAGAATAAATGTCTCTATAAATCCATCATCTCTATAAATCCATCATCTCTATAAATCCATCATCTCTATAAATCCATCATCTCTATAAATCCATCATCTCTATAAATCCATCATAAAATAAAAAAGAACGGCCGATCGGCCGTGAGCTTGCCTACAATATCTATAAAAAGAAATACCTCTATAAATCCACCATAAAATATATACCAAAAACCACCCATCAAATATCATCATCAAAAAAACGATGATATTCGATAATCTCCAACAGGTTCTCTCACACACCCAACCAAACACTTATTTCCCCGCCGCACTCATCAACGCATCAATATCCGCACGTTGTTTTTCCACAACCGCCTTCAATTCCTGAATCGATTTCACCAAAATCGGTATCAAGACCGCATAAGACGCCTCCAAACGTTCCGGATTCGAATCATACACCAAGTTCGGCACAGAAACCCCCGTAGTCGTCTGCACCCCCTGTAATTCCTGCGCTATAAACCCAAAATCCAAATCTCCCATCCTCGACCCATCCCTCATATTCCAAGTAAATTTCACAGGATTCAATGCACCCACAAAATCCAAACCCACCGAAAGAGCCTCCACATCTTTTTTATCACGCAAATCACTCAATGACGTAATCGTCCCCGCCTGACAACGCAAAGTCGTCGTAGAGGTATTCCCCAAAGTTATCTCATTTGAAACCGTCGCCGAACTCGCCGCCGCCCCCGCTCCCAACACCAAATTATTCGACCCCGATGTAACTGCCGCCCCCGCCCCCGCACCCACCAGCGTATTATTCGACCCCGACGTCAATGCAGCACCCGCGCCCACCCCAAGCACCAAATTATTCGACCCACTCGCCCCCGTATTTGCAATCAAATTCGTCGCAGTCGTATATTGATTAATAATACCATAAATACTGACATTGTTTCGCGCAATAACCGCGCCGCTAATATCAAGACTGCTATTTAACGAGGCATCCCCGCGGACGCGCAGTCCCCCATTCGCCGACACATCGCCGCCCACACGCAGGGCCCCATTCGCCGACACATCCCCCGTCACACGCAGGGCTCCATTCGCAGTCACATCCCCAGCAACTGCCAACGTTTTCCCCACACGCAACAGACCATTCATCGAGACATCGCCATTCACGAATAAGCGGGCATTTAGAGATGCATCGTTGGTTGCAAATAATTTGGGTGTTGTAATCGACCCCAAGAAACTCGGTGCCTGCAACGTGACATACCCCGCCAATTGAGATTTCACAAACGACGTCGTGGCGACCTGTGTATTCGACGAAGCAAAATCGGGGGTTGGTGCCATAGGCACACCCGTAAACGTAGGACTCGCCAACGTGGCATATTTCGCAGCGAGTGCCACGCCACCTTCATACAATGCCGTGCCCACGAATACATTGCCGTTCATGGACGCATCACCCGAAATGCGTAGGGTTTGTATATTCGCAGTGGGTATCGTCGTCGTTCCTGTAAACGTGGCGCCCGATAATGCAGCGTATTTGGATGCTAAACTCACGCCGTTTTCAAAGACGGCGGTGGAATACAAATTGGCGTTGAGAGAAATGTCTTTCGAAAACACGGATTTTCCAGAGACGGCGAGATTGCCGTTGAGAGTGGTGTTGCGCTGGACGTATAATCCGTGGTTCATCGAAACATCCTGTGAAAAAATGCCGGTGGCTTCTGGAATGCCGCCAATGATTGCGGTGGGGTCGATGCTGTTTGGTTTAAATGTCCCTGAAATGTTGCCGTTGATGGATAAATCTCCTAGACAAACCGTGTTTTGCAAAAATGCGGTGCGGCCCACATACAAATTGCCGTTCATGGATGCATCACCTGTTTTGATGAGTAAATTGTTGTTGCGTAGTATTAAATTGCCGCCACTTATATCTAAAAATCCTTTAATATACATTTGATTATAACGATTGGCATGTGATACTTGTAACCATTCTGTCATTTTTCCTGTTTATGTGTTGATATAATAGGGAGATATAATTTCTATGCAATAATTTTCTACGGGGGGGTTTTATGCAGAGGGTTTTTGTGAATGTATGTGAGATTTTCTTACCACGAATGCAGCGGTAACCTCTCTCAAAAACCCCGCGCGGGGGTTACGTGGGGGTTTTATGCAGCGGGTTTTATCGAATGTTTTATCGACGGCCTTACCATTAATGCAGAGGAAACCTCGCTCAAAAACCTCGGTACAAAACCCCGCGCGGGGGGTTTATGCAGCGGGTTTTATCGAATGTTTTATCGAAGGCCTTACCATGAATACAGTGGTAACCTCGGTCAAAAACCTCGGTCAAAAACCTCGCTCAAAAACCTCGGTCAAAAACCTCGCTCAAAAACCTCGGTCAAAAACCTCGCTCAAAAACCTCGCTCAAAAACCCCACATCATTATGGTATTACACCTTTTTTCATTTCAAACGCCGGCTATTTGTTTTCCATTTACGTATGTTTCATCGTTCTTGAGAGTATGCGTTTTATGATAAAAATCAAAACATTGTATTTCTGAATCTGATGAATATGTCGGAATGTAGTCATGTACACATAAAGATAATATACCAATGCTGATTTTTTTGTTTATTTTTACGAAGCCCATTTGTTTTCTATACTCATTTATTCCACAATTCAAAATGCCTTTAATTTCATTATCTAGACCATCATGGTCGTCAGATATGTAATCACAAACATATTTTCCGTAAAATACTTTTTTGTTGTTTGGTATTCTATAAATAAAAGTAACAAATGGCATGTATAATAGTATTGTCTATTATATCTAAGTTCATTTCATCAAATAGGCGTTTGAAATAAAAAATGGTGTAAAAAAATGCTATATAAGATTTTCTATATTTTCTTATATAACTGCATAAACAGTACCGTTTCATAATACGATTATAGATTCATGCTAAGAATTACTCATATACTAACTATAACATAATCCCGCAAATTGGCGCAGAAAAAACATAGTAGAGGAGGGGTCGCACAAAAACCTAGGTTCCCTGCTACTGCAAGTTATGAGCGGCCAAGATTTGTAACACACTCGCCAACTGATTTTGCAAAGTCGCAATATGGTTCTCCAAAGTGGCTATTCTAGAGTCCGTATCAAAGCTCACTTTATTGCCATCCTCCAAGGAAAGAGTATATTGATTAATAATACCATAAATATTCAAATTGTCATGAGCGATAATCACACCGCTGACATCCAATTGGTCTTTTAATTTGGTCTCTCCAGTCACAGTGAGTTTTGTATTCATAGTAGCATCACCCGTTGCTACCACCGCAGGCAAAGTGACTGAACCCGTAAATGTAGGGCTTTCTATCTTCCCATAAGTCGCCGCCAATGACACACCGCTCTCATAAACATTCCCCGCAACATGCAAATCAGCATTCATGCTGGCATCTCCCACAAAGGTGACTGTCCCAGTCAAAACAGGCGAAGCCAATTTCGCATAAGTCTCCGCCAAGGAAGCGCCCCCCTCATAAACATTCCCCGCAACATGCAAGTCAGCATTCATACTGGCATCCCCCACAAAGGTGACTGTCCCAGTCAAAACAGGCGAAGCCAATTTCGCATAAGTCTCCGCCAAGGAAGAGCCTCCCTCAAAAATAGTCTCGGCAACATACAAATTCGCATTCATACTGGCATCACCCATAAACTCTACGGTTCCTGTCAAAACCGGCGCGGCCAATTTCGCATAGGTCGCGGCCAAGGCCGCTCCCCCCTCAAAAATACTCGTGGCGGCATACAGATTCCCGTTCAAACTAATATCATTCGTAACCGTCAAGTTCGGGAGAGTCACCGCATTCGTGAATACGGCATCGGATAAAGATGCATATTTCGCAGATAACGCAACGCCGCCCTCGTAAATATCCCCCGCCACACGCAACCCCTGATTCAAAGACAAATCGGCATCAATCACCGAGGCCGCTTCTCCGTGAATATAAATACCTCCATTTAACGACATGTCCGAATGATACGAATACAAAGTTTCCACTACGGGAAGAATACCCGCCGACTCATAAGTCGCAAAGTGGTCTTCATCATAGGTTACGATGTCATTACGCTGTGTCTGGAACATGAACTTTCCATACTGATTTGCAATGTTATCAATAGCGGTCGATGGAATAGAACGTGTTGCAAACTGACCGTCAATAAAGCCATCCACAATAAGATTACCCGAAACCTGCAATTTACTGTGAAATTCGGCGTCACCGGTAACACCTAACTTGCCACCCACCGTTACGCCAGCATTAAGTGATGCATCCTGACTCACGGTCAATTTTTGCGAAATGGCCGTGGTTGGCAAGCTCACTGTTCCTGTGAAAGTAGGGCTGGCAATTGGCGCTTTGAGTCCAATACTGCCCGCCACCGTGCTTGCAAAAGAGGCGTCTGTATTGATTGCCGTCGCCAATTCCTGTAATGTATTCAACGTTTCCGGAGCACTGCCTATCAAATTGCTTATTTCACCGCGCACGAAAGAGGTGGTTGCGATTTGGCTCGTGTTCGTTCCTGTGGTCGCAGTGGGTGCTTGTGGAACACCCGTAAAAATGGGCGAATTCACATCCGATTTCAAATTCAAAGCGGCCTGTTGTGCTGTGCTGACGGGCTTGTTCGCATCTGACGTATTATCCGCATTCCCCAACCCCACCATGGCTTTTGTCACACCCGAAACAGTTCCGGTAAAGGTGGGGCTTGCCAAAGTCGCGTATTTTTGAATGAGCGAGTTCCCGTTCTCATAGATAGCACCTCCCACGCGCAAATCCGCACTTAATACCGTCTCTTGTTGAACGGACAACGTCCCATTTATAGTCGTCTTATCTGTCACCGTCAAATCCGAAACCGTTACTTTGTCAAAAGAGGACGTGCCGCTGAAAGAAGGATACGAAAGTGGAGCGTAGAGTGTGGATAAAGATTGCCCGTTTTCATAAATCGACGAGGCGCAATAAACGGAACCATCCACTTTCACATTCCCACCCACCGACACATTGCGATTCATACTCGCATCTTTCAAAACCGTGAGCGCAGAACCCACCAATAAATTGCTATTTATAGACGCGTTTTTACCCACCGCGAGATTGCCATTGAGAGAGGAATCGCCCACGGCCGAAAGGCGGCCCTGCACCGCCGCATCTTTACCGACAAAAAGGTTTTGATTTAACGATGTATCCTGTCCCACGTATAAACGAGTGTTGGCGGAAATGTCATAATTGAAAACACCCGTTGCCCCGGGTAAACCACCAATAATGGCTTCCGGTGGTATCGTATTTGCAGCATACGTGGCATATAATTTACCGCCGAGAGACAAATCCCCCGCAACGAATAAATTCGCGCCCATACTCACATCGCTCGCAACATACAACGTCTGTGAGACTGATATTGCGGGTGCCGACACCAAGCCAGTAAATGCGGGCGAATTCACATTTGCTTTCAAAGCAAGAGCGCTCTGTGTTGCTGTCGAAATCGGTTTCGCCAAATCCGCGGTATTATCCACATTTCCCAAACCCACCATGGTTTTTGTCACACCAGAAACTGTTCCCGTGAAAACGGGGTTCGAAAGTGGCGCGTATTTGCTTCCCAATAAATTACCGTTCTCATAGATGGAATTTACGACCAAAGTCTGGGTTTGAATGGCGCCCTGAACGGTGATATCCAAGGCCGAGCGAATTCCCTCTTTCGAAATGGAAAGAGCCGTCTCACTAATTGAACCCACGTTGTCACCCACTCGAGATACACAGATGTCGGCGGATGCACTATACAACATCACTTTACCATTGCGAGAAAGGACACTGTTACTAGGTGCCTGCGCGGTATTCGATACACCCACACTCCATGAACCACCGAAATCCGTTGAAATAAATAATCCAGCCGCATTATTAGAATTCACGGCATAATGATATTGTCCGGTGCCGTCCATAGTAATCGACGTATAGTTTGCGCTCAAATCATAGACACTGCAAGTGAACGATGAACCATAATCTTTCGACACATAGATTCCATTCGCCGAAACAACGGTTTGGTATTGACCCGTGGAAGAAACACTCACGGAAACACCCGCAGTAACCGCCTTCGCAGTCCATGTTGCACCATAATCGCTCGATACTAAAAGATTCTCCGCCGTGGAAAGAACGGCCATGTATTGACCTGCGTCCGAAATCGCCGCACTAAACACATTATTCGATACAGAAAATGTCGATTTGAGCGCCCATGCAGCACCAGAATTCGTAGAAACATACACGCAACTGGTATTCGACACATCTCTGCCCGCATAAACCATGTATTGTCCGGAGCTCGATATCGCAGTGCCGTTACCCAAGTCATTCAAAGATAATGCAGAGAATGCAGACCAAGATGCGCCGTAATTCGACGAAGTGTAAGATGATGCTCCGTTTCTAACGAACATGTATTGGCCGTTGCCGGAAACAGCAGCGCTCGTATAATTGGTTTGTGAAGATAATCCTGAAAGAGGCGCCCATGTTTCACCAAAGTCCTGAGATAAAAGGGTTTGTTTATTTGACACGGGGAGAACAATGTATTGGCCGGTAGAAGAAATCGCCGCTTTTCGTCCAACATCGTTTGTGAAACTGTCGGATTTCACCACCTTTGTCATTTTCCCCATGTTATTCATGAAAAAATAGGGCGCCACAATATTCAAATTGCTATTCATCGTGGTGGTTTGGGGAGTATCCACGTTGCGATACGTGTTTTTGAAAATATTCACACCGTCGTGAGATAACACTGTGATGGAATTGTTGTTGCTCGCATCAACCATGACCGATTTTTTCCAGTTTCCGTAGGAATTCGGTATTTTTTGCCACGTCGCACCATAATCCACGGACAAATATTGAAAACCTTTCGTAATGGTCGCCACACGGTTCTTTCCTTCATTCGACATTTGGATGGACGCCCAGTTCACTCCCGTGGGAGCCGAAGACAAAGCCCATGTTACACCGAAATCGCTCGACTGATAAATGCTGTTGTTATTCGTCGCTGTCTGGTATTTTCCACTGTAAGACACTGCGATGGAATTCCATGTGGTATTTGACGAACCAGCAGTGCGGGTAAACGAGGCACCCCCGTTGCTCGACACACTCAAATAGGTGCCGTTGGCGGGCACAATGCCCGTGATAGTCAACACATAAGTGCCGTCTTTCGATGTCGCAATGGCGCGCGGAGCGTTATTGAGCGCATAATTCCACGACAAGTTTTGGCGAGTGAAACTAGTGAATGTGGTGTCGGTGTTTTTCCAAATGACGACAGTGTTGTTCGTATCGCGGGCAATGAAATAGAGAACCGTCCCGTCATGTGAGAATGCATAGGCTTGGTCGTTATAAGTATTGTATCCATAATAGGCATTGCTGTATAAAAACGAGTGAGACAATGACACGGGGGAATAAGTCACACCCCAATCCGTCGATACGTATATAGTCGGGGTTGTGCCAGAGAGTTCTTGTTGCAAACGAACGCGGCCATCCGGAGAAATACACAACATCGCATTGTAAGACGTATTGGGTGATATTAATGACATCGAACGCCAGTTATTACCGCCATCCATGGAAACCACCGGCACACCATTGTTTGTGCTATAAGCCATTGTTAAACCGTTGTCTTTGGCGATTTCAAAGTTGGTAATAAAAGTGCCATTATAGTTATTTGTGAGTTTAGATAAGTTCGAAATCGTATTGAAAGAGGCATCTACCGCGGTTTGATATAGCATACTCACGATGTTATTCGAGGCCAAGGTTGCGTTGCCCGCCACCGTCAACTGTGCGTTCGCAGATACATCGGCCATGAAAGTCTTCACGCCATAAATGGTCTGGTTCGTGGATAAGTCGACGTTTGTTCCTAGCCCACCGATGATGGCGGCTAGGGGGATGGAGTTACCGCGATAATTTCCCGTGATATTTCCGGCCACCACCAAATCTTTACCAACGGACACGCTTTGATTGAATGAAGAGTCGGCACTCGCGGATAAACGAGCGTTTAACGAAATATCGCCAGTGAATACGGCACCGGTCAATTGCGCGTATAATTGGTTTTGGTTTTTCACGTAGGCAGTGGTTGCAACGCGGCTGGAATTATCCGTTGTAGCCGGTGTTACCGCAGTGGCATTGCCATTCATCGATATGTCGGCTATCACGGTCATTCCCGTAAAAACGGGAGAGGCCAAATTCGCTTTTAAGTCGAGAGCCGCCTGTTGCGCTGTCGAGACTGGTTTCGCCGCATCCGCAGTATTATCCACGCGCCCTAGTCCCACCATCGACGCATCGATACCTCGAACCACACCAGTGAAAGTGGGCGAAGCAAGTGTGGCATAAGTGGAGGCCAATGTCACGCCGTTTTCATAGACGGTTTTTGCTACAAACAAATTGCCACCGAAAGAGGCATCTGCGGATGCCAATAAAGTCGAGGTTTTTGTAACACCGGTAAACACAGGAGAAGCCAAATTCGCCTTTATGTCGAGCGCTGCTTGTTGTGCTGTTGACACTGGCTTCGCTGTATCCGCAGTATTATCCACATTTGACAACCCGACCATCGATTTGGTGATGCCATAGACTGTTCCAGTGAAAGTGGGGGATGCAAGGGTTGCATAAGTTTGCGCCAATGGCGAGCCATTTTCATACACGGATTTTCCTGCGCGGAGTTCGCCATTGAATGAGCCGTCTCCTACGACAGAGAAACCCTGAGCGACGGACAAATTATTCACAGATACAGTGCCGGTAAAAGTGGGCGAAGCTAAATCCGCTTTTTTGTTAAGTTCCGACGTAAATGCCGCTGTAATATCCGAGTTCACATTGGATAATGCATTCGACACTGCATTAATGGCATTTAGTGTTTCCGTAGAAGCCGCATTGAAAAAAGACGATATTTTGCCCTCGACATATTTCGTAGTGGCGATTTGGTTGGTCGTGCTAGCGGATAAATCGGCGGTGGGTGCAGTGGGGAATCCGACAAATGCGGGCGAACTTAAATAGGCGAACCCCTGACTTTTCACAAACGCGGTTGTCGCTATCTTCGTGGAATTATCACTACTCACTTGTGTAACTGCAGTGGAAGTGCTGTTTAGTAAGACATTTCCAAAGACGGACAAATCGTTTGCTACACTGACTGAACCGGTGAAACTAGCGCCCGATAAATTGGCGAAATTTTGGCTATTTACGAAAGCAGTGGTCGCAACGCGGTTAGAGTTATCATTCGAAGCAGGCGTTGTTGTATACACAGCGCCAATAATCGCCGCATTTCCCAAGACAACCAATTCGTTGGAAATATCCAAAGTCGCCATGGTGGTCGTTCCCGTAAACACGGGAGAATTCAAACCGGCTTTTAAGTCAAGTGCTGCCTGTTGTGCTGTTGAAACTGGTTTCGCCATATCCGCAGTGTTATCCACGCGGCCTAATCCCACCATCGACGCGTCGACACCACGAACCACACCAGTGAAAGTGGGCGAAGCGAGTGTTGCATAAGTGGAGGCCAATGCGACTCCATTTTCAAAGACGGTTTTCGCTACGAACAAATTGCCACCGAAAGAGGCATCGGCACTCACAACCGCGGATGCCATCGTTGTTGTTCCAGTGAGAGTGGGGGATGCAAGGGGTGCAAATGGCTGGCTCTTCACGAATGCAGTAGTCGCAACAAGATTCGAATTATCGTTTGTCGATGGTGTAACCGCAGTAGTGGTTCCCGTAATTGCCAAATTCCCTCCCACTACCAAGTGGTTTCCAATACTCACATTTCCCAAGAAAGAGGGGGAAGCCAAAGTTGCATACCCCTGATTTTTCACGAATGCAGTGGTAGCAAGGCGGGTAGAATTATCACTCGAGGATGGAGTGAGAGCAGATACACTCCCCGTCACGGCGAGGTTGCCGCCTACCGACGCATTATTGGTGACATATAAATTATCATATAAATAAGTGTCCGAGTTCACAGCCATGTTTTGAGTGACAATGACGGATGGCATGGAAACAGTTCCAGTGAAAGTGGGGGAATCCACAGTGGCGTAGTTTTGCTGTTTCACGAAAGCAGTGGTGGCTACTTTGGCAGAGTTATCAGCGAGAGATGGTGTGACCGTATTCACCACACCACCGATGGAAAGATTGCCATTTAGAGATGTATCTGCGAGGGCTACCAATGTGCTCGAAACAACCAAGCGGTTAGAAACGTTTAGGTTGGCACCCACAGACAAATCTTTAGACACGCTCGCTCCGTTCGCAAAAACCGCGCCTCCTGCCACATAAACTCCCGCATTTAAGGACACGTCACCACTAGATGCAAAACGGCCATTTAATGAAACGTCACCGACAATCTCCACTGCATTCTGCAGAGTGGTTTTTCCAGCGACATTCAAAGATTGAGCGAAAGACACATCGCCCGTGAAGTTCGCCCCCGCGAGCTTGGCATACCCCTGATTGTTTACAAATGCAGTGGTTGCAACGCGAGTAGAATTGTCGCTATTGGCCTGTGTGACAGCAGTGAGAGCGCCATTCACCGAAACATTTCCATTCAATGACGCATCCCCGCGCAAAACGAGATTTTTATTTAGAGTGGCATCGGCGGCTACGCTGAGACGGGCGTTCATACTCACGTCGTTTGTAAATTGGGCGACTCCGCCCACAAGCAAATTCCCACCAAGACTGATATTGCGAGCAACTGCCAAATCCGCATTTAACGAGGCATCCGCGTTTGCAACAACCGGTTGTTGAAATACAACCGCACCGCTAAAAATGGCGCCCGATAATGCAGCATACCCCTGATTTTTAACGAATTCGGTGGTGGCGACTAAAGTAGAAGCATCGGCCGAATCCGCGGTTTTTGCATAGAGATTTCCGCCCATATGCAAGTCTTTCGAAACAGTCACGTTTCCACCGAAAGAAGCGTCTTGTGTTATCGCCGCTTTCTGACTCACAAGAAGGGTTTGGACGGATGCCGTTACTGCCGACACGTTTCCAGAAATCGCCGCATTCCCCGAAATCGCGGGATTCAATACGTTTAATTTCAGGTCAAGCGCGGCCTGTTGTGCCGTCGAAACCGGTTTTGCAGCATCCGTCGTATTATTTACATTTCCAAGACCCACCATTGCCGCAGTAATACCACCCACGGTTCCAGTAAAAACGGGACTGTCAAGGGTCGCATATTTCGCGGTAAGAGAAACACCGTTTTCATAAATGGCGCCACCCACCAGCATATTTTGATTTACCGACGCATCACCCAACATAACGACCTTATTTTTCAAAAGTGTGCTTCCATCTACCGTCAAATTGCCAGTCGCGGAAAGATTGCCCCCCGTGGAAACCGAAGCGGTTGTTGTCACATCTCCGGTGAAGTTCGCACCGGCGAGCTTGGCATAAGCCTGATTATTAACGAAAGCGGTTGTAGCAATGCGGGTAGAATTGTCACTCGTGAGTGGGGTTACAACAGTTGCCACACCGCCAATATTGACATTCGCATTGAACGAGGCATCGGCAACCACCGCAATATTGCGTGAAACAGTGAGGTTATTGCGGATACCCACGTTTCCATCTACGCGCAAATCGCTATTCAAAGATGCATCACCGCCTACCAACAATGCATTGGCAACCGACATCGAATTTCCCACGGAGGCATTGGTGGTAGTGCTAATATCTCCCGTGAAATCCGCACCCGTTAAATAAGCAAATCCCTGATTCTTTACGAAAGCGGTCGTTGCAACGCGGGTAGAATTATCCGCATTTACAGGAGTGTAAGTGTGAATCTGGCCGTTGGCCGAAATGTCACCATTGACAAACAAATTATTATTAAACGAGACATCCCCGTAGGCAGACAAATTCTCCGAAATTTGTGCGATGGGTATCGAAGCGACACCTTTGAATGTGGGGTTGGTAATATCAGCCTTTAACCCAAGAGCCGATGCCAAGGATGTAGCAAAAGACGCATCCGTGCTCGATAATGCATTCGATAATTGTTGAATGGCGTCGAAAGCCGATGGAATCGAATTAATAAAGCTCGTCACCTCATTGCGCACATATTCCGTGGTTGCGAGTTGTGTATTCGCCGTTCCAATAGATGGTGTGGGTGCAGTGGGAAATCCAACGAAAGCGGGAGAGGACAATGTTGCATAGGCTTGGTTTTTAACAAACTCGGTGGTTGCCAATTTCGTAGAGTTGTCATCGGTCGACTGTGTGGTTGCGCGTGCGGTTCCATTGAAAGTCGCCGCACCATTCACTGTCAAGTTGCTATTTAACGCGGTATTTCCGCTTACTGTAAGATTCGCTGATGTAGAAACTGCACCCGTAAATGCAGCACCGGCCAACTGGGAATACCCCTGATTTTTCACAAACGCAGTGGTTGCAACCAAAGTGGAATTATCTCCCACCGAAACGGTTGGTGCAGTGGTATCTCCTGTGAATTTTGCAGCACCACTCACAAATACATTGGCATTAAACGACGAATCTCCCGAAACCAACAAATTCGTCGAAACGGCCGCTGTGGGAATGCTAACCGTCCCCGAAAAGGCGGGCGAGGCCAAAGTGGCATAGGCCTGGTTTTTCACAAAAGCCGTGGTGGCTACGCGGGTGGAATTATCCGCGGTGGATTGCGTCAATGCATTCACGTTGTTGTTATAAAAGGTTGCGTTACCAAACACCAAGAGTTCGCTCACGGCAGCAATAGGAACAGCCACGTTTCCAGTGAAAGAGGGCGAGGCCAACGTGGCATACCCCTGATTCTTCACAAAAGCAGTAGTGGCGACACGGGTGGAATTATCCGCAGTAGTTTGCGTCTGGGCGAACATATTTCCTCCCATGGATGCATCTCCCGTAATCACCACCTGCCCGTTGAATTGTGACGCCCCCGTCACTGTAAGATTTCCCGACGTGGAAACGTCGCCAGAAAATGCAGCGCCGGCCAACTTGGCATATCCCTGATTCTGCACGAATGCAGTGGTGGCTACGCGGGTAGAGTTATCCGTGACCGTTTGCGTAGTCGTTGTTATATTTCCATTTACAGAGACGTCACTCAATGCGAGCAGCTTGTTATTTAAAGTGGTGATACCGGCAACGGAAAGCGTGTTTTGCATGGTCGTTGCACCATAGACGAATAATTTGCTATTTAACGAGACATCTCCTCCCACGTTCATTTTTTGAGTTATATTCGATGAAACCATCGACGTTGTTCCTGTGAATGAGGCGTTGGCTAGGGGCGCATAGTTCTGGTTTTTCACGAAAGCGGTTGTGGCGACGAGGTTCGAGTTGTCACTCGTAGGTTGTGTAACAGTAACCATATTACCAGCAACGAACAAATTGTAATTGAACGATGCATCGCCGTGGCCGAACAAACGACCATTATAAGACACATCGCCGGATACTTTCAAATTTTCGGAAATATTTACACTCGACATTTTCACGTTACCATTGAGTGCTGGTGAATCAATCGACGCGTATTTTTGGTTAAGAGGCAAACCATTTTCATAGACACCACTGGTTATTAATCTGCCATTCATAGATACATCTCCGGAGGCAATGGTAAGAGAACCGTTGAAAATGGCCGCACCGTTTACAGTAACCGCTCCCGAAATATCTAGCGCGGAACGGGGAGTACTTGTTCCTATACCCACATTTCCATTGTAGCTCATAAGGGGGGTAGATAGCGCACCATTGATAACGCGAGTTGTGTTTAGAGGAGTAGTAAGACCACCCGCGGATAAATCTAAAGTCCCTGTGTTTTGATTATAAGAGAGAGATGCGAGTAATTCTTCTCCGGTTTCTCTGATAAAATGAACGGTTCCTTGATTTACATAAAGAGAATGAAAAGGATGAGTGGATGAACCCAAATCCAGTTTATTAGCCACAGTGGGGATAATGTTGGCCGAAACCTGCATCGTTTTTGAGGCGGAATCGAATAAAAGCATGGTGTCAATATCGGCAACACCCGATTTTATGTGTGCCGTGCGACTAAACAAATCGTTGAATTGCTGTTGTGCGTTCATAGACAAATCGCGAATTAATAACAATTGGCTATTGCTTACATCGTATTTCGAACCGAGATTATCTGTGATTTGCATTGCATCGGGATTTATACTAAATTTTGCCGATGTAGAATTTGTGTCATCAAAAAATTTGACGGGTGCATTATTACGCAAACGAAGTCCTTCGCCGCTTATATCAACATATCCTTTAAAATAAGTTTGTTTAAATCTATTTGCTGATATATCTGCGCCGAAACTCATTCCTTGTATATATATAATTGACTATTTTTTAGTTCAACGAAGAATTTAATCTGCTGCCGAGTCGTAAAAACATGCGACTCAGATTACCAAACCAAAAATTATATAAGAAAATCTTTATTTTTCTTATATACAAACAAGGCATACAAGGTCTCATTTACAGGCTATTGAGTTCGTGTTGCGAACCAAACCAAACTTCATGCACTATCTATCGAATTGTTGCACTATTCCAGATTGAATAATATTTATAAGTGTAATAATGTTACCGAAAACACTCATATCGCCGCTTTGTATTTTTGTATTCCCAGATATAGTCAAGTTGCCTGTTTGAGACGTATTCCCCGTGATTAACAAGTCTCCCGTCTGTGTGGTAGTCCCCACAACGGCCAAAGTTCCCGTCTGTGTGGTATTTCCCGTGATTAACAAGTTCCCCGTCTGCGTGGTAGTCCCCACAACAGCCAAAGCCCCCGTCTGCGTGGTATTCCCCGTGATTAACAAGTTCCCCGTCTGCGTGGTCGTTCCCGATACGGTCATATTCCCCATCTGCGTTGTAGTCCCCGAAAGCAACAAATTCCCCACCTGTGTCGTATTCCCCATGATAGACAAACTACCTGTTTGTGATACAATTTTTGTGACGTATAAATTTCCAGTCTGTATAGTATTCCCCGTGATTGACAAATTACCCACTTGCGTAGTATTCCCTGTGATAGTCAAGTTACCTGTCTGTGTTGTATTCCCCGTGATTAACAAATTTCCCACCTGTCTAGTGGTCGCATTTATCGATACATTACCATTCAATGTAGTGTTCCCTGATACAGTCAAGTTCCCCGTCTGTATAGTATTCCCCGTCAAAGTCAAATTACCTGTCTGTGCGGTATTTCCATTTATAACTATGTTTCCTAACAATTGCGTAGTTGTGGTAACAACTAACCCCTGATACGCGGGAACAAACCCAGCAGGGGTAATTAAAGTGCCCGATATTGCGACATTCCCAGAAATCGTGAAATTCCCCGTTTGCGTGGTATCTCCAGAAATAAAGACGCTATTTGTGTTTAAAGAGTTAGATGTAATGGCGTTCGTACTTACGATATTTCCGTCAGCCAAAATATCTCCCGTTATACCCATATTACCCGAAACATCCAAAATACGATTGTTCGCATTATTAAATAAACTGGGAAAAAAACCATACATCAGTTTACTTTTACCCATTCGAGAATTCGATACATACGTTGTTATAACGTTGGAAATAGAAAACGTATTTAAATCGGGCATATATATTCCCGACAATCCACAATCCGCACCATTAATGCGGCCACTTATCCCCGATGAATTCAAAATGGCGTTTGGAACAATACTCCATGTTACGGCTCCGTCCTTTGTATATATAAATGTCCCCGCATCTCCCACTGCCACTGCATTATTTGCATTGTAAATATATATGCTCTTTATATTATAGGATGTGCTTGTATGCGCCCAATTTGTCCCATCCTTCGTATAAGATAAAACACCGTTACCACCACACACCACATAAGTCTCCGAAAATGCATACACACAATTGTATGTAAATGTATTATTTATTGCGGAAGGATATTGAGAAACAGGCGGGTTCACAGGGCAACCCGAAACATCGTATTTTTGAATGCCGCTACCAACCACGTATAGATAATTCCCGCTACCATCGCTTTCATTAATCGTCATATTTGTCAACACAGAACTGAATAAATTGGATGAATACGCGGTTTCTGCAATATAAAACAGTTTGTTTGTGGGATTGATTAACGATGTACCCGACTTTGTATATTCCACGCCACCAATAAACGCGGTTTTCACAGAACTGCTGTTGTTATATATATAAAGTGTTGAGAACGTCTTCTTTTTTGTATTACTTTCCGAATCACCCACGTAAGTAAAAGAAGAGCCGCCGTTGGTAGAATAATAGAAATACGTATTGTCCTTCGATGCTATATATACAGAATTTGTGTCATATACAAACGTATTAATAATATTCGAAACGGTTTCCAAACCCGTGTTGGCCTGTGTAAATGCAGTGGGGCGCACTAACGTCCATGATAATCCCCCATTCGTAGTCGATGCAATATATTGGATATAACTATAGGTTGTTGAACTACCAACAGTAGTTGTCACCAAAACGGGACTTCCTACTGCAAACCCTATCTGATTATTTATCTTTGAGAACTTGACCGATTTTATTTCAAAATTCACGTTATTTAATGTAGTAAGTTCGCCATTGGCAATTCGAGTAGGACCATTGATATCCATAACATAATTTTCCGTTTTTGGAGAAAAGGTGTTGATTCCAGTGGTTGTTCTGTATTTTAATGCATTGTTACCATTCACAATGATTTGTGCTGGAATAAATGACACATCGGTTACACCGAGTGTCAACATGGCGCGGGTAGAGTCTGTTACAAAAGCCCCGCCTCCAATTGCGCCCCCCTTTTGTTTTGTCGTAGTAATATACATGAATGTGTTTGAACTCGTATCCGATGTTACCATAGTCAATGCGCTTCCTGTATTCACATTGCCGTTTAAATATGCGTCGTATAAATACGGATTGCTCGAATTGTCATAAACCGTCATTGTCTCGTTGAATAGACTCGTAAACCCGCGTTTCGAAATGGAAATATTCGAGTTTATTTTTGTAAGCGAGGTATTTAGATTTAAAGTTGTGCTTGCAATTGTTGTAGTGGGCGATATCACAGACAAAGTATCACCAGTGGAACGAATATAATTATTCGGCTGTCCTGACTCGACATTATTACCATAAAAGAAATTGAGAGAACTCGCACTAGAAGTTGCCGTTGTTGATAAACCGGCGTTTAATGAATTCTGTGCAAGGATGTTATTTATGGAAGAACTCGAAGAACGTAGTGCCAAAATATTCGATTTATCACTTGTTATATCTAATGCATATGTTGGAGTTAGCGTATTAATGCCAATGTATCCATTTGTAGAATCACCTGTGATATAATAAGGTGGTGCCGAATTCGTCAAAATCACATTTCCAAACAAGATTTTATCATTGATATATATGCTCGATTTTGACACTAAACCTTTGTGAGCTACCAAATAACCACTCGCGTCCAAATCTTCTGTCACACCGACCGACCCGACAATTTGATTTTGCGTAATGTTTTTTTGGCGCAACAATACTTTGTCTGCTACTAGTGTCCCGATTCCAATATTATGCAACTTATCTGTTTTATAGATTCCTCCATATTGTCTCCAAGAATTATTTGCCATATCTATTTATTTTATTTATTTTCTCTACAATGAAAAGAGAAAATAAACCGTAGATGTCTCCACAGGACTCGGCATCCCCGCCTATTTACAAATTTTTTGAACGGTTATTGTATTTACTATGCAGTAGGTGCACTCGGTTTCTGTTTATATAACTGCTCGCATATCAAAGAGAAAGACCAATTTGCACCATTTAAATCGACGACATCACCTCGGTCATTCACCAATTTCACAGTCATTCTGTGAATATTTACCGGGCCAAAATAACTGCGCTCCTGATTTTGCAAAGTTCCACCGAATTCAACATAAGACGAACCGTTTTGCAATCCCGCCGTCTTCATCGGGATAAGACCAAAGACGTCTTTTACGAATGGACCCGAACCATAACTCTTCGAACTCACAGAATTGGTTAAATTGGATGAACTCGATTTCTGGCTATTGGCAATTTGACCGATGGCATATATCTGCGCCTGTGTTAATTTCTTATTATCAACCAATTCGTCTGTATTATATACCATCGTCCCAGTGACGGGGTCACATACAAAATTCGACTTTTTCGCATAAGAGGGCAAAGGCACGTTTGTATCCCCGCCCGTTACTGTTACAAGTCCGTCGTTCAAATGATTTTGATTATAATCATCCAAACACAATAAAAAATAATTGAATAAATTGGTGCTTACACCAGTGTCCCCGTATTTTATGATAACCTCGCCTTTTTGGTAAGTGGATAAATCATAACTCGTATATTCTCTGAATCCCAAAATCCACCCGAGCGTCGTATCCCATGTCGTATTTCGCACACTCGTTATACCCACATAACAGCGAACGAAACTCACTGGATCATAAAACACCATCCTGTAATCTTTCGCAGTATAAACTTTATTTATGGTTACGTGAATATTCGTAAGTTCAACGCCGCTCGTATTTGTAGTAAAAGACACAGTAGAACCTGACAAATCGGGGTAACTATAAAAAGAATTGTTTATTGCCGTCACCAAATTTTTACGAGTATATGTCCCATAAGGAATCGACAGGGTCATTATATTTTGCGCGCTTGCTACACCCGATTCCCAAGGTATAATTTGTATTGTATTGTTTTGATTCGTGAGCGTTATTGTATTCAAAAGAATCTGCGAACTCCCATACACCGTCGTATAAGAACTCGACATTGTTATTAAATTGCTGTTCGTTGTATTTGATAAACTATACGCCTGGTTAATCATAAGTGGGTCTATGTGTAAATAATTCAACCACGAAGATGACGTCGTATCGAAAAATTGTATATTATAATCGCTCTGTGACAGAGTTTTATTCACAATGATTTTTAATGTGCTGGTAATAAGCCCCGTCGTATTATCTAAACTGAACGATATATTTGTTCCTGCCAATACATTTTGCCCGTCTGTGTCTTGATAGTTTCGAAACGCGTCATTTATGGTCGTAGCTAGCGTCGTTGAATCCACCTGTGTTAATGCAGGTAAATATACGTTATAACTCACGTCACTTTTTATACCTAGGTTCGGCGTTTTGCAACGGAAAGATGCAAGTAAGCCGGCTGGAATATTATACGTGGCACTGAATAAAAATACGGAGGTAAAGGTGTTATTTAAACTCGGGTCTAATACGCTTGGTAAATTAAAAATGCTTTGTAAAATCGAGTCTGTCAAATTCACTGTGAACTTATTCTGTTGTATGATTTTCGTAATATCAAATTGAATATTGAACGTGTTGTTATCGTTAATGGACGCTTTCGTATAGTTCGTGTTTATTTCATAATTCAACCCATTATTGGAATTGTCTATGCTCGTCTTTGAAATCGCGTTATTTATGGCATTCACATAATCGGTTAATGTATATCCACTCGGTGAATTGGTTAAAGTGAATTTATAATCGTTGTAACTCACGTCAAAACCACTCTTTTTGCAGTGTAATAAAATATACGGGGAATTGGTTATAATAAATCTGTCGGTTTGCTCGGACACGGGTGATATCTCTGAGTATATCGTATTCATCTCTGACAGCGCGGTTTGAAAATTGAAACATGAGTTGATACCTAGCCAAATGGGTGTAGTGGTTGTTTCAGTTGGAAATAAAACGGCCAATTTTGAATAAGCAATATTATTCGTTGTCGTTCGATTCGTTTTTAATGACAATTGAAAGTAAGAGTTTGTGGTATCAGTAAATCGTTGAATATAAGAATAGGCCGTGTTTATATATGGGCATTTTGCAATTTGATTACTTAAATCCGTGACGATTTCTGTTCTGGTATAGTTTGAACCAGTTTGGAGTGACAATGTTATTGCGAAAGATGCATCGACGACGTTTTGCGCTACATTTGCGATGCTGTATCCATTCGTTCCAATATATTTATACACAACGATTTTATTGTTCGTAGAATTCACATTGTAAGTTCGGTTATTTATATCATTCGTCGATGAATCCAGGGGCAATGTGAATGATGAATTGACACTATATGTTTTATAATCGTTTGATTTGAACCCAAGATAACTGGAAATGGTGGAGAACCTTTGATTTATATTAAAAGGAGTGGTATTTGGAAAATGCAAATAATAGCCTGTTTCATTGTATTGATTCGAAATGTCGATTATTAATTTTGTAAGTGAGGTGTTGCTATTGTAACTTATTGATGTGTTACCGAAACTCACGTCTGTTGTTCTGTCTTTCATAAGTTGAATCGAATTATTCACTGATGTGGCTAATTCAGTGGGCGTATAATTCCCCGCGGAAATGTCTATCCTGTGGTCGTGATTCCCATCGTTAATACCTGGCGAATTACCCTTGAGATAAAAAACGTTGCTCCCGAAACTGTTGCTGATGGTATACCACGTATAAGGAATTTGAATCGAATATAATTTTAATGAAACAACGTCTTTTAAGGGGTCGGACAAATTAAACGTGAATTCCGTGGATAATGTGCGTTTATCCTCTCTATATTGACTATCTATACTAATGACTCGTTTTATAGTCTGTTGTAAAAGTGGGTTTAATCTATCTTTTGCGTAATCTAACGACTTTGTATAACCAACGGTGGCTGTGTTCGGTTGTGTGGATTCAGTGGATACTTTCGCCAAATTGTTGTTCGGTGCTACGACTGTCTTTGTTGGGTCAATATTCGAGGCGGATTTTTCGGATATTTTTTTGATGGCTTCTGTGCTTGATTTATTTTGAAGATAGCGATTGCCATTGCCCTTATCGTTTGTAATTCCTAGCACACTGCTTAAGGCGTCTGTTATATAATTACCGCTATCGTCTTTTTCGCCGAATCCTTCGATAATATGGGTTTCATCATCATCATCATCATTGATTGCGTTGTCCGCATTGATTGCGTTGTCCTCATTGATTGAGTTGTCATCATCATCCGTTTTGAAAAAGCGAGTATAAATATTTTCGAAAAAATCGACGAGTTGGTTGGCTGCCGCCGTTTGCATATTTGCATATCTATTAATTAAAAATAAGATTTTGGCTTCTAGTTCTCTATCAGTTGGATTATTTAAGTCTAAAATATCATATAATTCCAAATCTGTATAAGTATTTATGTCATATATATTGTCGGAGGTTCTTTGAATTGACATATGATTTATTGATATATAATTGCTATACAAAAAGGGTTTATATGTTTGAATCTATAAATGCTTTTTTTGAACGGGACAACCAATGATGGTGTGATGATGTAAATACTCTGCTAATTACGACGAGATGACTTGCGGTATTTGCGGGATTTTCGAGCGCGACGAAGTTTTCTTCGGTGATTTTTTCTTGTTTTTCCACCACCAACAATGTCGGTTTCTATAAATTCAAACCGTGGAACATTATCCGCTATAGTGCATCTTATAAAACCGTTTTTACAAATAATTTGCGTTGAGTTATATGTGACTTTTGTATTATCATCAGGTTTGAATTCAAAACCGCCCATCTCAGCATCATCTAGGCTTGCACCTCCAGTCCCCGATATATATTGGTCTATTTGAATTGGCGAGTCGTCCTTATCATTATAGATGTTTATCACACCACTTTGGAATAGATGAATGTCGGCGCATACATAATACTGTCGGGGGTTTTTTTCATTTTCCGTTATTTTTTTGTGAATCCCAACGAGAGTTTGTATAAGAGGAGTAAATCCTTCAAAATTCTTTTGTTTTTTTCTCCCCGACTTTTCTTTTTGTTTCACACCCGCAATTGGGTGATGACCCATCCATATAATATTTTCGTATTTTCCGTTGTGGGTTTCCAATGATTCCAAAATAAAATTTTCCTGCATCTGTCTCAATTCGTTTACAGTAATAGATTCTCTATTCAAAAATTTGGCATAACATTCCAATGATGGTTCTACATCGATTTCGTCATTATACATTGTTGTATCCATCATTATTACAAGACAGTTTCCAAATAAAAAAGATTTGTGGAGAACATAGGAAATATTTTTATTAAGTGCACTTTTTTCAGTTTGAATTGTATAACACCCGGATTCTGGTTTATTATCATCTCCTATGAAAAATTTTTTGTCTTCACCGCTCGTATCCAAATCATGGTTTCCTAAAATCATATATATTGGTTTTTCTTTTGGTAAGCAATCGAAACCGGATTTTAGTTTCACCATGTCTATCAGTTTTTTTTTTATTTTGTCCGAGTCTTTTTTTTCCATCGATTCCGCATAATAATTGTCGCCCAAAATAGATATGAATTCAGTATTTTCATCTACATTTTCATGCAATTTTCTCATTACATTGGAAATGGGGTTCTGTGAGTCTTCTTTATTGCATAAACCATTATTCCAACAGCCGAAACATAAAAAATGTTTCGACATTATAGGTTTCCTCCTTCTTATACAATTTTGTGATATTATATACTTTTTGGAAAAATTGAAAAACTTTTTTTTATAAAACATTTGAATACATCTAAAGTGAAATAATCTATATAATCTATTAAATCTGTATTTACCAACAATGGCAACTAAAATCACAAACAATGATTTGAGAAAAAATAAATACGACATGAAAGTGTTAGAAGAAAATATAGACAATCTAGATTTTAATACGATACTAAATACACAAATATTGGACGCCGACTTTTGTGCGAAATATATACTCAACGAGGACTACATGACATGCTTTGAAGAGACTTATTATTTATCTTATGGGACAGTTTTGTATAAACAACCACATATTACAGAAAAAGAACTAGATGAAGCGTTTCGCAAATTGGAACAAGTGACGGACGAGAAATAATTACTATTTCTCCATTCGACTCTTAAACATTTGGGATATATATTCAACCAAATCCAGTGTTTTTTTACATCTCCTCAAAATTTCTACTGGGAACATCGTGAGGCCTTGTCCGCGTTTCATATGATATTTCCCCGTAAAACATAGAATATCAAACACAGTGATGATTTGGTTCTCTTCCTCTGTCATTTCTTCTCTTGAAATTCGATACCGACCCTTGTATGAAAAACGGTTGTAATTCGGGTTTGAATATACACTGTAACACTGAATATTTGGATGATTTCTCACCATGCCAATTCCCATTATCTTATTCGTCTCATTATTCATCTCCAAAATAAAGAGGATAGAATCCACTGCAATATCTTTGCAAATAGGGGACGGAGAGCAATAAATGCAACCCATGTTTTTTTGCGATTTCACGTATCTCTGATTCTCATTCCAAGTATTGTTATTAAAACGAGATGTGAATAAGAACTTTGTATATTGTTTTTTATAGGCTGCGTTGGATTGATTATACAGTCTTTTTTCATTGGGAATTACCGTTGTCATTTTTTATAATTATGTCATGCAATAAATATGATGTAATTATTCAATTTTTTGTGTCAGGTTCTCTTTGCTTTTGAATTATATAGGCAAAAATAAAAAAAACGTCCACCCTAATGTCCGTCACAATCCATCTGTTCCAAACATCCTTTAAATGCGAGGGCGACGTTGCTTAGCGAAATGCATACGCATGACAACCCACCGCAGCAGCACTCACATCCGTTCAAACACAACGACCAACTGCGGACACAGCAGTGAAATGTTTTGCGCGCATCCTCTGATAAAGCACAGCAGCACTTCTTGACGTCACGCTCCATTGTCTCGACTAAGGGTGTTTGGGGTTTTTCTAAATCAGGGTTGCTTGGTGCGGATTCGGGGGCAGGTTCCGGGGCTGGCACGGGTGCCGGTGGCTCTGCCACCTCGGGTTCCGCAGTAACCTTGACTAACTCTTTTTCCTCAGTAATTATCTCACGCTTGCTTTCCTTTTTTGGCATCTTGTATATAATATATATACAAAATATTATAGACCACACATTTTTTTCTCAGAATAAAATATAATGGAGGATGAAAGTTCAGTAAGCACGTATGAATCAACATCCTCACACATCGTAATCGATATCAGTAACACAACGGCTTTATTTGTGGAACCGGAATCGATTGAAAATAATTCAATATTTGAAAATAACTATTATAATAACATATTCGAAAACAACCCAAATTATCGCAGTAATAGTCCAGTGTCAATATCAAATTATGGTAGCCGAGAGGGTAGTCCCGACTGTAGTATTCACGGAAGCGACGACAATCAATCCGACAGTGATTACAACGACCCCTTTCGTGAATCCTTTTTGCACCCCGCCATAACAACCACATTGGTTACATCGATTGACGCTAAAAAATTCAGGCAACTCGGTTATAATGACACTATGCAAATGATTGATAAATATTATGAACACACTCTCGAAAATAAATTCTCCAATGAAATCGACATTTTGACAACCTATTTAAAAGGCCAAAAGCATTTATACATACAAGCCAAACATTTTACACAATGGAAATTGAATTGTCTAATGTTTCCCACTCTATTTTTAACCGCGTTTATTACTATAATTAGCCCATTTATTGAATGCAATCATTGGAGCACAGGTTTTATATCTGGTATCAATGCAGTAATCGCATTATTTATTACAATGATTAATTATTTAAAACTGGAGTCTCACATCGAAGTTTATATGCAGCGAGCAAATCATTTCGATAAATTAGAAACATCGCTCGAATTTGCAAACAATAAGTTGTCGTTTTTGAGTAAAGAGCAAGACAAAACGAAATTGGTGTTAATAAAAATAAAAGAGGTGGAAAAAAAAATGGCTGAGATGAAAGATGCGTCGATTATATTGATTCCTGAAGAAATCAAAACCTTGTTTCCTATTATTTGCAATATCAATATCTTTTCGTTTATCAAAAAGATGGAGTTATATAAGAAAAACTTGATAATCAAATTTAAAGATGTGAAAAACGAAATACGGTATATTCTGTATAAAATGAATTCCAATAGGCCAGTTTTCACAGATTTATCATCACAAGAAATTCAATTATATAAGCACAATCATGATACATTGGAAGAAAATAGACAAAAGAATCGTCTCACGTTTTTATATAGCATAAAGGAAAAATTAAAAGGGGAAATTTTTGATTATATGTCGGCCTATTCGCAAATTGACTCTATTTTTTCCAAAGAAATCAAAATGGCGGATACAAAAAAAAATGGGTGGGGATTCTGTTTCGTCTGTTTTTGGAAAAGTAATCCGATTAAAACAAAAGAACTCGAGGGTATCAGTCCCATTATTAATAAATATTTTCAGTTTATATTTGACGAGTAAGTAATTAGACATCCAGTTTTTCACGTTGCTCTATATGAAAAAAACTCGCAGTGTCTCACCAATCCATGCGATTATTGATTGTGAGTCGGCACAACTTTCCAATACCATGGCATATCATGAACCAGCTTAAAACATCCACTGTTAGATAAATGCTCCTTTATTTTACATACTAACGGATTGTGTTTGTTCCATCTTATACATATAATAATACGCTTGTGTGTCGAATCTGTTCGTAGAGGAATTTCTGTCATTTTTTCTATCACACCTACATCTAATTTATTAAATATGGAATAAATATAATCCTTTGTCAAAGATGAATCCACTCTAGGAATGCAGAGTGAATATGCGGGTTGTTTGGGCGTAGTTGGTATATCTTCTTTTGTATCTGTCTGTTGGTTCGTTCGTTGATGATTTTTTAATGAATTATTCTTCTTGTGTGGCACATGTTGCCATTCTTGATGTTCGTGTTTTTGTAACAGTGTCATTGTTGTGGTTTTGTTTTATTATTTCGTGATAAAACTGTTTGTATCAATTCAATTTTTTTCATAGACAGCGACTATGAAAAAAAATAGACATCGACCAAAGTCGATTCGTATGAATTTTTTTCATAGACATCGACTATGAAAAAAATAGACATCGACCAAAGTCGATTCGTATGAATTTTTTTCATAGACATCGACTATGAAAAAAATAGACATCGACCAAAGTCGATTCATATTCGTCTGGATAATTTTACGGCACGACACTTTCGTGTATCCGCATCTCCAAAAAAACGTCGATTTTCGTCCACGAAAGCCCCCCCAGAAATCAAAACTGATTTCGCATCATGGCTGCAGTGTCACACGAGGACTTTGCTGCGCCTAGATGTTTTTGCATAAAACACACATCACCAATATTTTTGACAATAAGTGCTCTATGCATATATACATTTATCACACCAGCTGACATGAGAGTATGACAATAATCTGGTGAGATAAATGCGTGGAAACCGCCTATTGTTGGTGGTTGCTGACTCGAATAAAAAATACAAGGATTGTAATGTTTTTCTGCTATATTTAGGATGTTCTTTTTCTCGGTCTCATTTTCAAATCCACTATGTAGAAAACGAAAAAGGGGAGAATGCGCGAGATAAAATCACTCTAACCAATTGCACATCGCGAAAAAGCACCGCGAACGCGCTCATGGTATGGTGATAGGGGTGTGTATTCAGTTCGTAAATTACACTTTGTAAAGATACATCTTATTAAGAATGGGGCTGTTTCGAGTCATAGTTTATTCATGTCTTTTTTTTATATTGTTTTTTACAATAACTTATGTAGAGACTTAGAGAGCCAAACTGTGTCGTTGTCTAGCGTTATATTTCGGTTTTTCAAATGTCGTGAAAATATAAAAAGTTGTTTGATAAGATGGAAAGTGGGATACAATTTTCAATCGACGATATGATAATTGAAAATAAAGAAGAAGACGACAATCTAGATATATCGTGGATTCAAGAACACGAGCGAATTCAAAACATTCAAAAGAGCTACTGTAGAGAACCAATGACATCTATACCCCTGTTTTTTATATACATCAATCAACATCAATACATTGACAAAATTCTCTCAGAAAAACATGATATATCAGTCGAAGACAAGTTATCCAAAGAAGCATTATTACACATCGTAGAAAAGCATAAAATATCCACGCCGGTATCAAAATATAAATTGGTCGATGTTTTAAAATTCCATGTCACAATTGAACCAGAGCATATCCAGACCTTTTCCAAAAACGAGAATATAGAGGAAATTTCAAAGGATTTGATGAAGGTTCTCCCTGTTTTAGACGAAATTAAGATAGAACCCTCCATTTTCATTTTTCATAGTTTGAACTCTATCTATTTTATTTTTCAAGAGGTTCTTAAGCCTACTGGCGATCATCGTCATACAATCAAATCTATTTTGAAAGCTGGTGGCAGCGCTGGTGGCGGTGGCTCCAGTGGGCTACATAAGGCAACAAAAAAAGTGAGAATCGATTTGCCAAATGAAAAAAGAGAATCTGGCAAAAAATCCACACCCACATTTGTTACATCAAATAGAAAAACACGGAAAAATTTGATATTATCGTCATCATCATAAACATCATCATAAAAACCAAACCAAAAACAAATTCTCACGATGGCTCTATTTATAAGGATTGATGCCTAAAGTTGTCAATACTCCTACCAAAAATGAAATCTTTGAAGGGTCAAACCCCACACCATATACAGGAATACCGAAAATCAAAATATAATAATTAAACACAGGAGCAAGTGTAAATGTTTGCGTAATAGACAAGTGACCCTGTGTTTCCGATGGAATTTCGACAACCCTTTCGTTTTTGTTCGATAAAATATCGTCCACTCTATTTTGTAAATTGATTTTGTCAATTTGCAGCGAAAGTGTTTGGCCGTATAAGTTGGTTGAATTCACTGCACCTTCGAGTGCATCAATCGCCAATTTTAATAATAACAACATATTACTATCACTCGTTTTTGTGGTAATACTAATCAATAAATCATATAATTCAATGAACTGTGCGTAATCCGTCGGGATGGATTGATATCTTCTATCTGCCATGGGTTTTCCATATAATCTTTCTACCTTATCAACCATACTGAAGTAAGGTGTTAATAAATCTAAATCACAATTTCCTGATGTCGTTGGTGGTGGAGGTGGTGTTACTATTACAGTGGGTTGCAAAGTTACAAATACGTGTCTTGATTGAACCAATTGTGTTGTAAACATCGATTTTGTATAACAATTACAAGCCATTATTATGTGTTTATATAGGTGTTATTTATGTCTTCTTATGTGTTCTTATATATACTTCGAAAATATTTACAAAGACATAATCTTACGAACAACATTGTCGCTCGTTTCTAATGCACCTTCTATCCATTGTTGATTCTTTTCAGAGAAGTGTTCTCCACAAATAAAAATGGGTTGCGAAAATGGAGCTTCAATAGTCTTCGCTATTTCCCCGCTATTTGCACCTATTCCCCAATATCCAACCCCGCAATCCCAATAAAACACGTGGGTTATAATGGGTTCAGGGACATGTCTCTGTGTAGTTTCCCTCAATAATTGTGCGAGTTTTTGATTCACAGATTTATTGTCATCATCTCGGTCATGGAGTTGCCTCCAATATTTTGCGAATTTATTGTCCGAATAAGATGACATCAAAATACCATTCTCAGTATTCACGGGTATGACAATGCGTAATTTGTTGTCCGTCGTAATCTTGGGTAAATTTGCAAACCACGGGTTCCCTTCATCATTGACAGGATATTTCGAATAAATTCTACATAAAGGGCCGCACACGATTTTTGAGAGAAGAGGACGCAGTGACCGAAACGCGGGGATTTTTTCCACCACCTGCTTTGGTAAAGCGGAAACCAATATTTTGCCATAATATTTTTTTTCTATTCCTTCGCAGGATATCTCAATGACATCGTTAGTTATGATATAATTCATGTTTGAAACCGTCCTGTGCTTTAATATCGTAACCGTATCGGCATTTGTTAGTTTTTTCACAAAAGCATCTATGAGTTGTGATAATCCTCCTTTCAACACGTAAAATTGGTTTTTTCCATATAGGTGCTCTGTCATTAGATAGAGGGCGTCGTATGCATTCATCGACACCAATTCTGTATAATAACCGAACGAGTTTTTTATGAATTCAACGGCGTCTTCTGTCAAAACGGTGTTGGCGAAATCAATGAATGACTGGTTTCTCATTTTTTCGGGGGTGACATGTTTACTCTCGTTTTTTATTTGGCGAATAATATCAGTCAAGCTGTTTTTATCGGTTTTGTCACCGTGCGATGTGCTTGATACGTATGTGAAACCGCTGTCTATTTTTACGAGATTGGAATGAAGCCCTAGTTCTTTTATCAAACCGAGAATGCGTTTTTGTCCGGAATGAAATCGGCTCGCTCCCGCTTCCACTGTCATGTGTCGGTCTTTATATGTGTGAATTCGTCCACCTAACTGTCCCTCTTTTTCTAATAGCAATATTTTGCAAGATGGGCGTTCTTTTATCATTTGATATGCAGTATTTATACCGGCTATTCCGCCGCCTAAAATAATAATGTCATATATCATGTGTTTATAGATTAGAGATGATATAATATTTCGGTAAAAACCGCGATATATTATATCACGAGCGAATATAGAAATTGAGTGTTGAAATGTTTGCTGATACAGAATTCTCTGGAAAACACATGATTCTGGATATCAAAGAGATAAAAAACAAGGAGTTTTTGATTGATTTTTCCAAAATGATGGAACTATTAGACCAGATATGTGATACTCATCAATTTACGGTTTTACAAAAAGTTTCTCATAAATTTGAACCGGCTGGATATACGCTTTTGTATTTGTTATCCGAATCACATATTTCTATTCATACTTTCCCAGAGCGAGATTATATAGCGTTTGATATTTATACTTGTCGGCAGTATTCGTCGAATCGAGTTTATGACGAAATTCATGCCTATTTAGTCGATATTTTGGATGCCAAATATGAGGCGCCTCGAATCATAGACAGGGTTTTTTGATTGGTGGGCGGAGATTTTGTGAATAAAAGGTGTAAAAATATTATGTCATAATATTACAGTGGTTGTTCGTATAATTGATAAATAAATACAGAATATGAAAAAAACGTTGAAAAATAAAACACGGCGACGAAGTCGCCGACAGCGACGTTCTCAATATTCGAGAAGGAAAGTGTTAGGAGGGGTAGATAATACAAAGCCGAGCAATAATAAACAACGCTTTAATTTTATGAAGTTTGTTTTTGGGAAGTTCAAAAAAGCTGAAACTACAAATACATCTGTTGAAACTACAAATCTATCTGATACCCAAAAACCAACGCCATGGGATACTACCCAAAACCAAACACAATTGGATACCCAAAAACCAACGTCATTGGTTGTAGAGAATAATCAAACACCCGATGTGAACTTCGATACATTAAAGTTCCAAGACAAAGACCCGATACCTACAAATATTAAATTCTATAAAATATTCGGGTTAGGCTGCGACATAAGTATAGAAAGAAATTTTCAAGCGGCTTCATCATATAAGAATGCGAAAAAATTGATTTCCGAACAAAAAGAAATTGCTAAATTGGTAAAATGCAACACAGATGATGTGACAATCGTTTGTAATTCTTTTATTGACCCAATTAGTAATATAATCTCGTTATGGTTTAGTAAAATGTTAACCTACGGATTGCTATCAAAAAACTTAAATAATTTGGAAAATACAAACGAATTTAAGAATTTATTAAATAGTGTGACTTTTTATTTGAATAAGGGTAGTTTGGATAATGATAATATAAAAAAAGTTTATGTTCATGGTGATTCTTTTGGTGGAGCAATGGCAAATCAATTAGCAATTGTATTACAAAATAAAGCAAATTTAGATAAAGATTTTATGGAAAAAATGAAATCCAAATTAGTAATACGAACATTTGGTAGTATATTTATCCCACCATTTGACTCCATAAAGGATGTAAATATTACAAATTATTTGGCATTGAATGATGTTGCACAAAGATTGAATTTTCAAACTGAACCAAAACCAAATGAAATTACTGAAAAATATAATACAGGGACTGTCGAATATAGATATTATATCGGGCCTGTCGAATATATTGATTATATGGGCTCTAACTTTTTCATTAAAATTAAAAAACCCAAGGGCGAAAAAGATTCTGTGGTTTGGATAGACCATTATAAAGATCGTGATTATAATACTCGTGGTATAAATGAATTATTCAGCAAAAATGCTCCTTATCAAGAGAGAGGATGGGATATAAATATACCTGGTAATAATTATGAATGGAGAATACATACTGCTTATGGAGAACTAGAAAGAAAGTTGATGAGAGATGAAACACCTGTCTATGTGACATAATATTTTTATGACAGTCACAGTAGTTTGCTTGTATTATTATGTTATACAGAATGCGTCTAGTTTTGGCATTTCCATTGTAGAAAATAAAAATGTAAAAATATTAGAGAGATTTTTATATTTTATTTATAGAGGTTTTTATACCAATGGCTCAATTTACGCCGTTCCACATTTCAAATTCCGAAATGATATCACCTTTCGAAAAATGCACGAACAATAGTATCCCAAACAATCATGGTTGGATTTTCAATCATGAAAACACATTTTGTATCTCGTTAATGTCACATCAATTACGCTGGGAGAAAATGCAGAGTCGGTTTTGCGCGCTTGATATTTCGGCAACTCGATTCCCAGCCGCGGTTGGAAATACACACGATATACGAGACCAATTTTACGATTATTTAAATGCAGGACAGCGGGGATGCGGGCAGTCTCACATCAATGTATGGCGATATATTGTTTCTAATCACATTCCATATGCGTTGATATTGGAAGATGACGCTTGTTTCGATAAAAGATGGCGCGAAAAATTGGACGCCTTTTTCGAACAAGTTTGTGACCCCGAATGGGACGCCATTTTTTTGAATGTGTCTGAACCTATTACACCGAGTTATCAATGGAAACCAATACAGGAACAATACTTGACCGGTGGATACATTATTTCGCAAAAGGGAGCACGTAGAATCTTGTCTCTATTTGATGGCTACTACGGAAGCAGCGATTGGATGACTACGCGTCTTCAACTAGACGGGCATTCTTATTCTTATTTTCCGTGGCTTATTATTCAGGAAGGCGACGAATCTACAATTGGCAGTGGAGTCGATGCCGACCATGCCAAAGTATTACGTTGTTTATCCGCAGTAGAATATAGTTTGGAGAATTATTTGATATGATGGCAATGGACGTCTCATGTATAAGCATTTTTTCCAACGATGCATATCATTTTGCGGTCGGCACTAATTCTCGTATCACTTAAGCCGCCCATTGTAATTCTAGACTCAGCCAACATTTTTGTAAGTTTCGTATCTACTGTATATCCATGAGTTTGTAAATACGAAAGAACAGATGGAATATCATCTATTCCCATATAGAAATCGGGGTTTTTTATAGACGACCCTACTCCACATACATTTTTGGGATATCTCAGTAAAACAAAAGTGCAACTGTTGCCGTTTGTGGGTGATTCCTGAAATGGCGACAATTTTTTAGTGGAAATCATGGTGACCATGTCGGATAAGGGGCCACATGGCATTCCGCTCAATGTAATCACATTTTGATAAGTATTTGAATATGAATTCAATATCGGCTCCAAGTATAAAACAAAGGTTGTTCCTGACTCGGGACTAGAAAATGGGCTTTGCATGTGTGTGGTTGTGTGTGTGTGTGTGTATGGGAATGATTTTATTATTTGTTATCAAAAATATAAAAGTTTGCGTATAATATACACATATACATTTATTTTTGTATTCATAATACTAGACGCTGGTATAATGAATACAAAAATCAAAATCGATAAAACTTGTTTGGAGTGTAAAACGAAACGCGGTAAAATGTCTTCTGCATTTTCTATATATCTATGTGAAGATTGTAAGTTTGAAGACGCATATATACTTATTACGAAAACGAATACGAAAAAGAATTATTTTTTGACAGATGATGAATTGGTAAATTTACGAGCTATTCACAAAAATTCTTCTTATGGACCCGCAACTTACTTTACAAAGAGAGACATTCTCGCGTTTTTGTGTATAAAATATAATGTGGATTATGACGATATTTTAAGTCACTTGCGGGAATTACGAAAAGAGAAAGAAGAACAGAAAAAGGAAAGGAATATAAGAGCACAGGAGAAAAAACAGAAAGCAAAAGAAAAACGAAGAAAAAAACTCATTGCCGCTTTGGCAGAATACAAGTTGGTATTACGAAGCGACAGTGTATTGTGTGAAAGATATATCGATGGCTACAGTAATTTTACATTGGAAGAAATTGTAAGCCGAATGTGTGAAATGAAATTTCTATATGAATATTGTCATATGGATGAATGCCGCGAAGAAGCTTACCAAGAAAATGTTGAAACACTCCGGGCTGGGTATTTTCCTGATATGACAGTAAGTGAAAATGCAGAATATATTGCATTGAAAAAATATTCGAATGGTGAATATCCGCGCGTTTTCCCATGGATGATAACAACTTCTGTTTGACACATTGGTTACTATAATATATTTTGCATCTCTATTTCATTGGATAAATACGCAGCAAAATGCTGACAATTATGTGAATACACATTCATATTAGTGTCCCATGCGGAAACACTATGCAATATTTGTTTCATGAATTCGTTCATTGGTTTGCTCTGAATTGATGAATATATTTGGTCGCTCATTTTTTTTGATTCAACTGGGTCTGTTGGATTGTTTTTATGCCATGCTTCTATGAATTCTGTATCGTTCATTTTTCCGCCGTTTTTAACCAATCTTAATCGGGTTTCCCCCGGAACATTGATGGCAAAGAATAGCTTGAGTAATGTTATAAGTGAACCTTGGTTCAATGGAGTGAAATCAATCGCAAATGCGTCGTTTTTATTTATGAGTGATGGCGGTTGCATAACCACAATATGATGTAATTTTACGTTCGGCATAAAACCTAAAATGGCCGAATGTAAAATCTTGTGTTTTGGTGCACTATGAAACCGTGTAAAAAGTCCATTGTATGCCACTAAATTCGAGAATAATATGAAGTAAAATAATAGATACATTATGTGAATTTTGCTGTTGTTCTGCTGTGGTTCTGCTGTCTTGTTTATTATATACAAAGTTTATAATAAAAGCAAAAAATTTCACGCCAGCCTGCCGCTTCATAAAGAAATTTGTGTATATTTGTTGCTCGCTAAAGTCACTATGGGAAGAAAATTTTACAAAGTGCTGCATACGGAGGGTATATTCAACTATGCAAAACAGAAGTCAATCTATCTTCGTCCAGATTTTCATAATCAAACATATACGGGTGTAACCATGGGTTCACTTTTGATGATTCAGGATTCACTCTCAAAAACTTTTTTGGTGTTTCATTGCCAACCCAACCGTTCTCTATCAGTATTTTCTCGGGTATAACATAAAATATTTTTTTATTGTCGCAATTCAGCCAGTAAAAGTCATTATCCGCAATATCGTATTGTATATGATTGCAAACACCATTCTTTTTACCACCATTGTTTTTGACAAGACAAAACATATATGTGTTTTTACGATCTAATAACAACCCTCCCACTTTTTCTTGTATTTTTTTATCACCAATTTTGAAGTCATAAACCATCCCTTCCATTCCGTTTGGTGTAAATACTACAAAATCTACTTTTTCTTCTCGAAATTTTCGATACTCTTTTTCTCTTTGTTGATAGATATTTATTGGTGTATCGAGCTCATCGAATGTCTTTTTATCCATTTTGACATACATTTCTTTCAACCGTTCTATTCTATTTTCATTTGTCAATTCATATTGAGAGTATTTCGTTTTCGTGAGACCGATGGAAACTTTTACTTTTCCATGTATATCTTCATATGGAATCGACCACATTTTCCAATCAGACTGACAAATACAAAGAATCATACATCCAGTATAATGATTGTTTATATGAAACCCATAATCGCAAACCGATTTTTTAGTAGTTTTCACTTGAATTCCTATCCAACTGTCTTCTATACTATCTATCGGTTTCATTATAATGTCGGCTTTACATCCATCGAAAGCTTTTTTTACTATAAAAACGTTTTTTACTAATTCTGTAAAATAATTTATGCAGTCTAGTTCCATTTCTATATTTTGTATTTTGTTACCAGACAAATCATTTTTTCTTTGAACTGCATTTTTTTCAGTCTTACATTTTGGGCAAACAACTCCGGTTTTACGATTCATAAACATGTGAAAATATGTTGTATTTTCATGACTGCATGATGCCGTGTATCTATATTTTGGATGCCTCGTTTTATTTTTTCTAATGTCATCGAATTCTTCTTCTGTAGTCAAAAGTTGACATTTCTCATTCGCAAAAACGTCGACTACATCTTGATATGTTCTACTCGTTCTTATTGGCATAATATGCGGTTCTGTTTGTGTGTGTCTGTGTGTCTATACGTAATGTAAATATTATATTCAATTTTTTATTGATAATTCAAATCGTATTATTTGAATTATTACAACTTGACTTTCGCTTCGTGTTGGGATTGAACCAACGACCTATACATTAACAGTGTATTGCTCTGCGACTGAGCTAACGAAGCACTGCATTTTCCGTAAGGAAAATTTTGAAAAATATTAAAAAGAAAAATATGGTAAGAAGAAAGCAACAAAACCTGTTTATATAATTTTTTACAGTATATACAAAAAAGCCTTCTGAGAGACTCGAACTCTCGATCTCTCGCTTACTAAGCGAGTGCCTTAACCAACTTGGCCAAGAAGGCTCACCCTATTCCGTGCATAGTATTTACATCGAACCTTAATCAATTTCTTGAAGAGGCACCCGCACCAGGGTCTTACACAATAATAATGTGTTTGCTCTTTATATAGTTTTTTGTCATAAAATATTATATTTACACATACATGCCATTTGTTCGTCTCGATTTGGTATTTTCATATTGGATATTTGCATGGTTCTTGCTATATGAATTCCACGTAACTGATTTTAATCCAAAAATATGGCTTATTTTAGGTGTAATAGAAAATGCGGTTATGTTATTATCGATGATATATTACAAAAATAGCGCTTGGTTTATTATATTGTTTATTTTCATCAATACTTGGATAAAACTCGTTCCGTTATGGATATTGCGTTCTACTCCATTTAAGAGTGCTGATTTCATAGCTGGATTGGTATTATTCGCTGTGTATTTATGCTGGGTGTATATCAATTATGGTTCTTTTCAAAATGTGTGGAGACAAATAAAATCTTCTGTTTCGAAAATACAACATGGCGAACCGGCTACTCCACTCATACAGTATTTATTCAAAGGGCGGTAGGGGCGGTAGG
>Ga0214923_10001217_pt1 | contig 37158 bp, 36 predicted proteins | sample LL1510_MetaG_FD_177993 | JGI IMG/M metagenome (GOLD analysis project Ga0214923, IMG submission 177993) | Freshwater microbial communities from Lake Lanier, Atlanta, Georgia, United States - LL-1510 | ecosystem: Environmental > Aquatic > Freshwater > Lake | place: USA: Georgia | collected...
TTTATTAAATTTTAATAAATCTCCAAAAGATGTTTTTTTAAACTGTATTTCATATAATTATTAATTTTTTTTCTGGTGTTAACCAGCGATTATACTTGAAAAATATACATTTGTTAAAATTATTAAAATTTTAATAAATCTCCAAAGATGTTTTTTTTAACTGTATTTCATATAATCTCCAAAAGATGTTTTTTTAAACTGTATTTCATATAATTATTAATTTTTTTTCTGTTGTTGACCAGTGATTATACTTGAAAAATATACATTTGTTAAAAATTATTAAAAATTTAATAAATTGATTAATTTTTTAATAATTTTTTTAATAATTTTAATAATTTCGTAAAAAAATAGATTTGAAAATAGGTTGACTTTGTTCAAAAATTACTAACCAGTTTTTGACACTTACTTGAAAAAAATGAAAAAATGTGTGTGTGTGTTGACGAATTTACCAAAATCGATTTTCTGAAAAATAGTAAAGTTTTAAAAATCAAAAACTTTAAAAAAAAATGATTTTTTAATTATTTAAAATATTTTAAAAATAAAAATAATAATAAAAACAATGGAATGCGAATTTTGTAAAAGCAATTTTAGTAGTAAAAGTAATCTTAATTATCATCAAAGAAATAGTAAAACATGTTTAAATTTACAACAAAAGTCTAGTGATAAAGATATAAAAATTGATTTGATATCATGTAATTTTTGTAACAAATCATTTTCAACACCGAATATGAATAAACATATAATGATTTGTAAAAATAAAAAAAATAAAGATAAACTAAAATTAGAAGAAATAAGAAAAAATCATGAACAAGATTTAGAAGAAATAAGAAAAAATCACGAACAAGAAATATCAGAACTTATGTATGAAATTCAAAAATTGAAAGAACATATTATCAAAATAGAAGCTGAAAATAATATCTTAAGTAAAGATCGCGAATTAGTTCATAAAATTGCGTCTCAACCAAAAACTGTGCAAAACGGTAATAAAATTAATATGATTAATAATTTCGTATATGATCCTGAAAAAATCAAAGAAATGGTTGAGAAGAAACTAACAAAAAATCATATAATCGATGGTCAAAAAGGCGTTGCACATTTTGCTTATAATACGATATTAAAAGATGGAGAAGGAAAATTAAATTACTTTTGCACAGATCCAAGTAGAAGTGTGTTCAAATTCCAAAACACAGAGGGGGGTGTCGAGAAAGATTTAAAAGCTTCGAAATTAACTGATTTAATATTGACCTCAGGATTAAAAGATAAGACAATAAATTTAGCAGTGAATTTATGGACAAAAGAAGATGGTAGTATAGATAGTGAGAAATTTCGAATATTTAATCCACCAGCAAATGAAATTATAATGATGAATTCAGATAATACAATTTTTAGAAATGAATTGGCTTGTTTAACATCATCTTAATTGTACGAAGATGCCCCTAGATTCATACAAATTAATCCAGTCACAATTAGAAAAAAACCGATGTATTGTGATGTACCATTCAGAGTTTCTTTCAAGAAAAAATAGGCAAGTAAAGTTTCTAATATAACACTTAGTGCATCCCATTGTATATTCATTTGCATAACATTGGAATATTTTAGAATATAAATGAGAGATAAAACTAGTAAAGAATAACAAAATATTCCCAAAGCTAAAAACCCGAGAGAATTTGTAGTTGCATACATTTTTAGACTAGCATCACCTCCATATTCAATTAGTGATGCGATAAGAATATGAATAAAAAAAAGAAATTTTGTAACGGGTAGCATTTTTTATTATAATATAACGAATATATTATAATAAAAAAAGTTTGTAAAGATGATTATTGAAAATTGATTTTAAAAAAAATATTTTCCTTTATAAACTTAAAATGGACAAATATAACTGTGTCAAGTGTGATAAAACATTCAAACAAAAAAAAGAATGTAATTCTCATAGTAAAAAATGTATGGGCGGGGTAAATAAAAATTATATTACACCAAAACCGATTTTGAAGTGGGTAGGAGGAAAAACTCAAATAATGAACGAATTAGTAAAGAATTTTCCAACCGAAATGAATAATTATCGTGAAATATTTTTAGGTGGAGGAAGTGTTTTATTAAATCTATTATCAAATGTAAAAAAAGGAATAATAAAAGTCGAAGGCGATATCTATGCATATGATTTGAATGAATCGTTAATATATGTTTACAAAAACATTCAAATAAATCATGACGAATTATACAATGAAATAAAAAAAATTTTAAAAGATTTCAATGAATGTGGTGATGGAGAAATCAATAGAGTTCCAAAAAATAAAGATGAGGCGAAGATTGCAAAAGAGAATTTTTTTTATTGGATAAGAAGTGCTTATAATAAATTAAGTTCAGATGACAAGAAGACAATCAAAGGATCAGCGATGTTTATATTTTTGAACAAAACATGTTTTCGAGGTGTATTCAGAGTTGGTCCTAAAGGTTTCAATGTCCCGTATGGACACTATAAAAATCCTGAAATAATAAACAAAGACCATTTAGACAAAATTCATGCTCTAATTCAAGGTGTGATATTCACATGTAGTGATTTTAAGGAGTCTTTGTTAAAAGTTGAGTCTAATGATTTTGTATATCTTGACCCACCATATGCACCTGAAACTGACAAATCATTTGTTGGTTACACGGAAAATGGGTTTAAAATAGAAAATCATAATAAATTATTCAAAATGATACATGAACTAACAGAAACAAATAAAAAGATTATGTTGAGTAATTCAGATGTTAATTTAGTTCGTGAGAATTTTTTAAATGAAAAGTATAAAGTAGTATCAATCTTATGTAAAAGATCAATTAATTCAAAAAATCCGGAGTCAAAAGCAAAAGAAGTGATCATCACGAATTACTAACTATCCACATATCAAGATTTTCATAATATTGTTCGTCATCTCCAAATAAAACAGAAATGTTATTTTCATGAAGTATTTTATTAAGTGTAGTATATTTTTTTAGTGCCGATACAAATTTCTTTTTTAAAAAATCACTTACACAAAAACCGTATACAACTTCAAATTTTTCTCCTAATATTAATTCATATTCTCTTTTAAGAGATGGTCCACTCCATAGTTTGATTTCAACCGAACCTTCAACACGTTGATGTTTTTTTTCCAATATTTTAACAACCTTCCTTCCATCGTTATATTCAATAATATATGATTCATCGGGATATCTGAACAAATCAATGCCATATTTAAATTTCATGTATTTTTTCAAGCCTTTCTGAACTGTGAATGTTATTGTTTTATCTTCAAATTTTTTTGATAAATAACAATCGGATGGTGATTTAGAAAGAAAATATTTTTTTTGAAATCCATCGTTCAATAACCTTTCGTGATTACTTGTTTTTACTTCAAATTTTTTTCCATAATAGTTAGTTTTTGAACCACCGCCATTACTTGCGATTTTATTTTCGTCATTATATGATAAATCAACATGCATTATTATAATTTTTTTTAGTAATAAATAATAAGTTTTAAAATCAATTTTATATTTTTATAAAATATCATTTTTATGAAAATAAATATACTTAAAGTGATTTTTTCTATAAGTTAAAATGGAAACTTTCGTAACAAATTTAGAAAAATACAAGGAAATTAAACTACTAGTTGATAAAAATTTAAATAATGAGTATCAGGAATGGTTGGATTTTTACAAAGTGTTAGACAAGCCGGGTAAACAAGGAGTTGTAGGGCTTTTTAAAATAAAGAATACAGATAAGGAGATAATTTTTAAAATTTCACAATATATAAATTATTTGGTTTTTCACGAATCGCGAGTGATGGATGGATTAAATGAAATATCATTATACTGTCCACATTTTTGTAAAAGCTTGGGTATAATAAATTGCAAAATAGATGCTAAATATCGTAAGAATATTGAAAATCCATTCCAGATAGAAAATAAATATCCAATAATGAAAGATATTCTTTTAAGTGAATATATAGATAATAGCTGTAAATTTTATAATTACATTAGAACTGATAAAGTTCACGAGGATGTTTTATATTCAATAGTAAAACAAGTTTTATTAGCAATAAGCATCGCGCAAAAAACAAAAAAATTTACACATTATGATTTACATTCGTTCAATGTTATGATAAAAAAATGTGACAAGGATTTAGTTTTTCTTTATAAGATAGATGATGAAAATCAGTTTTGTGTTCCAACATTGGGGTATTATCCAGTGATAATTGATTTTGGATTTTCATATATATCAGATATGGATGATGAACCATTGTGGCCGAGTTTAGCACATACAGATGTGGGATTTTTGAGTGATCGTTTTGATTGGGTGGCAGATCCAAAATTATTTTTAGTAACAGTTTCGGATGAAATTAAAACAAAGAGGCGAACAAAGAAATCAAAAATTTTTCGAAGGGTTGTGAGAAATATATTTCATCCATTGAATATAGATTGGGAATCAGGTTGGGATGATTATGGTGACAATGGAGCATCTGATTATGTACTGGAAAAATTAGAAAAACATAACAAAGTGTCTGAACTTTTTAAAGATTATGACCATTATTGTATTGATATTTTACAGACTTTGATAATATTACCTTTACAGAAACAAGAATGTAAAAATTTAGAGACTTCGTATAAAGCATTTTTAAATGAATGGGTGAAGATTGAAAATGAAATAACAAATCCTTTTTATAATTTATATATTTTGAAAGGAATAATAGATATTGCAAGAGAAGTTAGACCTTTGTATACAATAAAAGAAACTCGTGCTGAATCAATAAAAACTTTTAGATTGTCAGTGTATAGTATAATAGGAAAAGTTAGTACATATTGTTTACCAAAAAATATTCATTATGAAAAACTTCTTTGTTCTTTGTATGTATTCTCAAGATCGTTAGAAGGATTTTTTTATGAAATCATGAATAAAATTACAAAAGTAAAAGATGAAGAATATGCGCAATTACCGTTGAAATCGGTTGAACAAATATACGGAGTTATAACAACGAATATACCGGATGAGTATATTTATAATGAAAAAACAAAAATAATGGTGGTAGATAATGTTGGAAAAAACATGAATGAATATAGAATTCCAAAGGATGAATTAGAAAATGTGAATGATATAACACATTTAGCGAAAGGAACGTATATAAATGATTTGATAATAAATACATAAGATAATCTGATTTTTACAGTATAAAAAAATGATTTTTTTATATTTTTTTTAAATATGATTTACTTTTAATTTTCAATTGACAATGTCAATAACAAGTTTTATAAAACGTTATGTTCATCAATGGACTGCTCCAGAAAAAATAAGTGTAGGAAACAACACTTCTTCTCCGAATAATAAAAGTAGTGGAAATGGTGATATGGATGAAATTGATGAGTATTTTTATCGACCATCATTGGAGTCTAGTTGGAAAGGAGAAAAGCAAACAATAGAGTGTCTAAGGAAAATAATAAAAAAGATTGAAAAATACTGTTATCTAGTTGTGATAGGATACATTCAAAGTGGAAAAAGTTCTTTAATAATTTATTACTCAACTTGGATGATTAATAACGACATGAATGTAATCATAATGACAAGAAATAATATAGAAGATTGTGAATCGATATCATCAAAATTAAAAAAATTTAAAAGAGAAAAAAGAATTGATTTTGAGGTGATTGATTTTTCAAAACAGAATAAATTTCTTGACGAAGATGATATGATTGAAAAATTCAATAGCAAGAGAAAAATATTTATTATAGGTGGAAATTCGATCCAATTAAAAAAAATAAATAAAATTGTTGATGAAAATGATATAAATCCTTTTGTAATGTGTATCGATGAGCTAGATTTGAATGAAAAAAATGATGGTACAAAGTTTCAAATTGAATTTAATAAGTTAAAACAGTCTGGTAAAATAGCTCATGTTTTAGGTGTAACTGGAACAGGATTACCTGTAATTTTCAAAAAAGTAGATATTTTAACAAATCAACAAATAATTTCTTTAGAACGTCCATTAAATTACAAGGGGATCCATAATATAAATTTTACAAATATAGATGTAAAAAACGATAATATAGTAGAAAATATTTTAGAAAGAATGCTTGAAACATCATATGCATTTTTTGATAAGAATGGTGACAAAGCCCCTCCTATTGTTCTAATTAAAGATGAATATATAAAGATAAATCAAGTGCAAATGATGAATAATTTGCGACAAAATTCTAGAATCAAGGAAAAATTTTCTTTTATAATTCACAATGGCGATGGAATAATTATCGAAATTCCAGAAAAATTCAAATTAGAAATAAAAGTAAAAAAAAGTTCAAGTATAAATAAAACTTTACAAATTTTGAAAGATCGATGTAGAAATATTGAATATATCGCAATTATTTCATCTAATTTGGCTGGTAGAGGTCTAAGTTATGTGAGTGAAGATTATAGTTGGCATCTTTCACACATGATTCTTATTCCAAGTAGTGGTTCAACTGGAACTAATATTGTTCAAAGTTGTAGATTAGCAGGTTGTTATCAAGATGATATTCATTTAGAAATGTTTACTTCTAGAGAAATAATGACTGAATTATTTGCTTATGATAATTTACAAGAAAAATGTGTTGAAAAATGTGAGGAATGTTTAATGGATGAAGAAGAACTGAAAGCAACATTAGAAAAAATCATTTTAAACAAAAATTGTGTACCTAGACGAGCTATAGATAATAATCTTAGGTTGAAATATAAAATAATTTCCAATAATTACGATAAACTAATGTGTGGAAATAAAATAGATTCTATAGATATTGTGTCCGCTAAACAAAAAATATTTGAAGAGTGTGGAATAGATCCTAAAATATTTTTAGTTGAACAAAATACTTCTATACCATTTAACGAAGAAAACTGTAAAATTGAGAAAAAAAAGTTTAAGTCTAGAGGATATAAGAAGATTCATACTATAAAAGAAAAAATTTGGCTAATAAAAAATCCTGAATTTATGACAAAATGTCATCAAAATGTTGATGTCATGATAACACAAAATAATGGTTTTATTTGTTTTTACATTAAAAAAAAAATAGAAATCAATCATGGAGATTTATTTTTGTATCAAACACCGTACGGAATATTTAGTGCAATTAGCACTAGTGGTAATAAAGAAGACTTATTGAAAGTACTGAATGAGAATAAAAAAATCAAGTTATGTATATCTTAAATAAATAAAAATCTATTGATAGTTAGTAATTATCATTTCATATTCTTTTACATATTTTGAATTGGATATATTAGATTTTTTTTCATAGCAATGAATATTATATTCTTTGAATATTTTTTTTAAAAATACATTACCATTCAAAGTTATCATAAAATTTACATTTTTTTTATTTAATTTATCGCATATTGTTTTTAGTTCTTCATAATTTTTTTTTTCAAAAGATTTTTTGTAATATTGTTTCACTTGTTTTACTAAATATGGTGGATCTAAGTATACAAAATCCCCTTTTTTTATTTTATTTTTTTTTATAAATAATTCATAGGTTGTATTTTGAATATTTGTATTCTTTAGTAATTCTGAAATTTCTAAAATATTTTCTTTACTAAAAATATGTTTAGACTTGTATTCTGAAAAATAGGGTTTTGCAATACCAGATTTTCCATAGTGAAAAATACCGTTAAAACTTTTTTTATTTAAGTAAATATATATTGCTGCTTTTAGAATTTTATTTTTATTAATTTCATTTTTATTATTATATAAAGTCAGAGTCTGTAAAAATTTTTGTTTTGATTTGAACTTATCTAATATTTCTAAATATTCCAAAAGTTTGTTTACGTCTTTTTTAATAGATTTATAAATATTTATCAGTTCTGGGTCTATATCATTTATGTAATTTTTTTTTATTTTATATTTATTATTTATATTAAAAAGAACGCTTCCTCCTCCAACAAATGGTTCATAGTAATTGCATATTTCTTTTGGTAAATATTTTTCGATTAGTTTAAAAAATCTATGTTTCGATCCAATATAATTAAGAAATGATTTCATTTTAATAATACAAAACATATTATTTTTTTATATTTTCAAGAGCTACTTTTTATAATTTAAACTTAAGAGCTTTGACTAATCTTATGGTTGAATATACATTTAGCGAAAGGAACGTATATAAATGATTTGATAATAAATACATAAGATAATCTGATTTTTACAGTATAAAAAAATGATTTTTTATATAAAATTCTGTATAAAAAAATACTTTTGAAATAAATATGTTTGGCCGCAAAGTCTTTATCAGAAATGATTACTGGTTAACATGTGATTCATTCAAAAAACCTGAAATGTATATTGGAGAGGTTATATCTAAAAAATCCAAACTTAATTCTAGAGGAAAAGTTGAATGGATGGTTGAACTTTATGACTGGAAAAATCGTTATTATTGGATTTCCGAAGATGAACTAGCGAGATCAAAAAAGGAAAAATGTGCAATAGATCTTTTCACACATATAAAAATAATATAAAAATATGTAAAATGCACTTTGAAAAATGCATCGATGTAACAGAAGATTCTTCAGAGTATGAAGAAGGTGAAAACGATGATTTAGAATATGGTGATTTTGACTTCATAGCCGAAGAGAATGATGGTACAAAGATAATAAATGGTAAAAGGTTTGTTTATCAAAGCGATGATTATTCATCGTCATCGTCAGATTATGAAACATGTGACGAATATTAGTATTATTCTTTTTTTGCAAGAAGTATGAAATTTAAACTTTGTAGCTTTGACTAATCTATGTTTGGACGATTTTGAATATACTTATATTCAAAATTTTTGAAAAAACAAGTTTTTATAATTTAAACTTTGTAGCTTGACTAATCTATGTTTGGACGGTTTTGAATATACTTATATTCAAAATTTTTGAAAAATATTTTTTTGTAATGACCCTAGTTAACAATAGTAAATAATAAAAATATAATATTATACGGCTTTAATTGGTTAAATTATTTTAAAAACCTTTCCATACATAACAAGTGTTGTATGGTTTAACGGGAAATTCAACTACAAATCCGTCTTTTTTTGTTTTTATAGAACGTTTTATTTTTTTTTTACTTTTAGAAGAAGAACGTTTTAGATTACGACGGCTGCTTCGTTTACTTTTTCTTTTTAGACTTTTTAATTTATTTTTATAAAAAGTTTTACATTTTGAAGTTCTGCATTTTTTCAACTTAAGTTCGAAATCTAATTTTAAAAATTTAGCACATTTAGATTGAATTAAACCTTTTTTAGTACAAGAATTGTACGCCTGATCGTAAATATTTTTCTTTGACATTTATTTTATTTTATATAAATTTTTTTTTTTCTTGTAAAAATAAAAGAGATAATGGATATTATTACAGAAAGTAGAAAAAGAAAAAGAGAAGACGATGATAAATTAATTCCGCTACCTATAATAAATCATGATATAAATAATTCTTTAATAGAAGAATATATAAATTATCATACAAATAAAGAAATAGAAAAAGAATGCAATTGTTTGAATGATAACCCACGAAGTGACTTGAACGCTTTCGAAAACATGTTATTATTTTTTATGAATATACATTATATAAGTATCGAGGATTTTTTATTTTCATTGCGTAAAAGTGTAGAATTATTTGAAGAAAAAATGGAAAAAACAAAAAAAGTCTTTTTGTATATTCCTCCTTTTAAAGAAAAATCAAATGGTTGGGTTTCTGAAATTGTTTACCATTTAATGAAAGTTAAACCTGAAATCGTAAGAAATACAACAGAAATACCTAATGAAACTACTGATTATGTCGTAATTTGTGATGATATGATTTATTCAGGTAATCAACTTTCAACTTTCACAGAAGGTTTAAGAAAACCTTTTTTAAATTTATGTTTAATTTGTCCATTTACAACTGGAAAACATCCACCAAATATAACATGTTTTACATATAATTACATAAAAAATGATCAAGTGCAGAAATCAATATATTTTCAACACAAATTAGCTGATTCAAAATCAATAGACACCGAAAGTTTTAATTTTAAATCTTGTAATTTTTTAAACGAAGAAGAAAAAGAAAAAACATCTATAATAAATGGTTGCAATTTTAAAAATATAGATGAAAGTTCTATTGAGGCAAAATGTCCAAAAAGTCCTTATAAAAAAGGAGATGATGATAAAAAAGTATTTCTGACTGTTGAAGAGCTCAAAAAAAAAGTAAGTATTTTAGATGAAAAAGTATTAATATCAAGGAAAATTTCAGAAAAATTAAAAAAAATAATAAAAAGTTACATATACAACTCATATAATTTTAAAGATTATTTTTTTACAATAAGATCATCCTTAGAAAATATAGAAAACGATTCTATAATTCAAAATGAAAGTGTTGTTATTCAACCTAATTCTAAGCATTCTTCTTCTAAAAAAGATGATAGTTTTTTTAAAGATGGTAATAAAAAAAAGTCCATAAAAAAATCTTTACAAACAAAATCTTATAAAAAGAGAAAATCTAAAAGAAAATCCAAAAGAAAATCCAAAAGAAAATCCAAAAGAAAATCATCCAAAAGAAAATCCAAAAGAAAATCATCCAAAAGAAAATCTAAAAGAAATAAATCTGTCTATAAAGTATGTATGTAAAAAAAGAAAGTCAAAAAACTAATGAATATTACAATAACATTTTTAGACAAAACGTATGTAGTCGTCAAAAAAATATAATTCTAAAAATAAGAATTATATTTCCAAGTTTTTGAAAATATTTTCCAATTTATCATCTTCCATTTCAATGTCTACATCTTCGGAAATATTACATAAACCTTCTACATCATTAGTGTGAAAGTGAATTATTGTCCAATTTCCTTGTTTTATAAAATGATCACATAAATTTTCTGTATAAGTTTTATTATAATGTTTAGAACTATTATCTTCTCCATCAGTTATTATAAATAATTTATGTTGAATGTTGTGGAAAGTTGAAAAATCATTTAATATTTCACACACTGAATCATATAATGACGTGAACCCCCCAAAATATATAAGATCTTCTGCCATAATTGGTTTGTTTATGTAGTTTACATTTGTAATTTTTCTTAAAAAATGAATATCGTTATTGAAATAAGAAATTGTAAAGTAAACATTATTATTACTTTTATTCGATGAAATAAAATTATTAATAGCAACTAAAATTTTATTTATTTTACCAATCATACTATATGATGTATCTAATAAAATAATATAGTGTAACATTTTATTTTTATTCTAACTTAAATTATTTTAAATATACTTTTTTTTCATCTATAAATTTTTTCTATTTTTTTAGTTATAGGTTTTACAAAAAAAATATTAGTGCAGTTGTCAAAAGACGTTTCGTGTATATTATCATCATTTATTTGTTCGGAAAATTCAATATTTCTAAGATTTTCACAATTTGTACACCAACCTTGTAGGATACCTATGGACTTTTTTTTTTACTTGAAATTTAAATAAAATATAAAACTTATTCAAGTAGTTAAAATTTGAGTTTCCCATTTTAAATAAACGGTTGTAAATAAAATGGAAAAATGATTTTAATTTAAATAATATAATAAAAAAAATGAAAAAAATGAATCCAGAAAAAGATGATGGAAATGTTGAATATAAATTAAAGTTGATAGACAAAACTGATGAAAGAATACAAGAACTTGCGACACAAATGAGATTTCGTTGCATGGAAGGAAATGGTGAATGTTTTTATAATTTAGGAGTTGAAGATGATGGTAATTTAGTTGGTATAACAGATGAAGAATATAAAGAGACTATTAATACACTTAAAATTATTGCAAAAAAAAATGATTACTATGTACAGATTCTTTCAAAGAATAATGTAACTGACAACAAAAGTGTGTATGAAGTTTTAATAAGAGAAAATAATAGTTCAAAATATATTGATATTAAAGTATGTGTCGCAGGTAATGTAAATGCATCTAAAAGTTCAACGATTGGATGTTTAGTAACTGGAAATTTGGATAATGGAAGAGGATTATCTAGAATGTCTGTGTTTAATTATGTTCACGAATTGAAAACAGGTAGAACATCATCGATATCACATGAAATATTAGGATATGATTATAAAGGTAATATAGTAAATTATCAAGGATTGAATAAATTATCTTGGGGTGATATCGTACAAAAAAGTTCAAAGATAATATCGTTTTTTGATTTAGCAGGACATGAAAAATATTTAAAAACAACTATACTAGGACTTTCAACATCGATTCCAAATATGTGTATGATTTTAATAGCAGCAAATGATGGTATATCTAAAATGACTAGAGAACATATTTTTTTATGTATGACACTTAAAATACCATTTATTTTTGTAATAGGAAAAATAGATTTATGTAGAGGAAAAGAAAAAATTTTAAGTGAAACAATTGATGGAATAAATAAAATATTGAAACATCCGACTGTTAGAAAAATTCCTATTTATGTAAAAAATAATGAGGATATTATATTGAGTGCAAAAAATATATATAGTAATAGTATAGCGCCAATTTTTCAAATAAGTAATGTATCTGGAGAAGGATTGGATAATTTAAGATTATTTTTTAATATAGTGGGTGAAAAACCAAAAATTGGAGATAAAACTAATGTAGAATATTTTGTTGATAATATTTTTCAAGTGAAAGGAGTTGGTGTAGTTCTCGGAGGGCATTTATTATCCGGAACAATTAAAGTAGGTGATAGTTTATTATTAGGTCCGAACTTGGATGGTAGTTATGAACCAATAATAATAAAATCAATACATTCAAAGAAAGTAAATGTTCAAACAATAACATATGGGGGTTATGTATGTTTATCGTTTAAAAAAATAGATCGTAAAATTATAAGAAAAGGTATAGTAATAATATCACCAAAATCTGAACAGTTGGCCGTTAAAACATTTCACGCAAAAATAGATGTGATGCGAACACATTCCACAACAATAAAAAAAGGATATGAACCATTATTATGTATAAATTCGATAAGACAAACAGTTCAAATTCTTGAGATAAAGGATAAGCAAAATTCAAGGAATGTGATGAAAGATGATAATGTTTTGAGAACAAATGATTCAGCGAATGTGAAGCTGAAATTTAAATATCGACCAGAATATTTAAAATCAGGATCGCGTTTCATTATGTGTGAAGGGAATTTAAAAATAGTAGGAGAAGTAAAAGAAATCGTCGTTTAAAAAAAATAAAAAAAAATTATAGATAATAAATATAAATGAATAACAAGATTATTTTTGGAATTTTATTGATAATATTTTTATTTATAATATTAGCGTGTTGTGGAATTAAATATAAAAAAAAATCTTGTATAAAATTTTGTTCAAATGAAAAATTTGACTTAGATAATATTATTTGTAGAAAATATCCTTTAGAATGCCCAACAGGTTATTACTGTCCTACAGGAAGTTCTAACCCTACAATTTGTGCAACAGGTTCTTATTGTCAAACTCCTTCTACACAAATAGCCTGTATTTCAGGAAATTATTGCCCAGGAGGAACTGTAATGCCAAATGTATGTGATCCAGGTTTTTATTGTCCAACACCTTCTTCACAAATATTATGTAGTTCAGGTTACTTTTGTCCATTAGCAAGTTTGACCCCAAACATATGTCCAACAGGTTATTACTGTCCTACGGGAAGTTCTAACCCAAAAATTTGTGCAACAGGTTCTTATTGTCCTCAAGGAAGTTCATTTGAACAATCTTGTCCAACTGGATATGTATGTTCAGCTAGTGGATATGTAGGTAGCCAATTCTTTTTTACACCTGTAAATATAAGTAGAATTTGGAGTAATATTAGTATATCAAATAACGGACAGTATCAAACAGCTGTTGTAGGAAACTTAGATAATGCGGAAGGTTCAATAAATGTTTCGTCGGATTATGGAAAAACATGGAACCAAAATTTTATTTTAAAAGGTTTCAGTGTTAACGATGTGAAAATATCAGGTTCTGGACAGTATCAAATGGCTATTCAACCGTATGGTGATGACAAAATATTTAAGTCAATTGACTATGGTTTGAATTGGTCAATAATAAATTTTCCGCGTGATTATTCATATAATAGATGTATTCAAATCACATCTGATGCTAAATATCAAATATTAATAACTTATAATAATATGACAATAAATGGTAAATACGATAGATATTATTTTAAAAATGAATCAAATGACTATGGAGTTTCATGGATTAAAACAACTTTACCTATAGAAGTCCAAGCACTTTTTATATCATCAGATGATGGAACATATCAAATATCATTACCAACTAGTAATATTGGTGTTCCATATGCATCATCAGATAAAGGACAAACTTGGTCTGTTGTAAGCTTTATTAATACAATATATAGAAATGATACTTCAAAATTTTTTACACACGCTTCTTTATCATCAACAGGACAATATCAAATAATTAGTAAAGGTTATGACATATTTTTATCAACAAATTATGGGCGAAATTGGGGTACATGGAATAAAAATATAATAAATGTATTTCAAGGTTCAAGTTACAATAATATTTCATGTATATCAATGTCTTCGTCTGGACAGTATGTTATAATTGGTACACAACAAAGTGGATTTCTATACGGTTCCACAGATTATGGTGAAACTTGGAAACAGGTGAACAATATTCCGGAGTATTGGACAGCGGTTAGTATATCAGGTGATGGAAAATATAGTAGCGCAGTTGGTAGAAATACACGAATTTATATTAGTAAATCCACTCTATAATTATTTTTTTTTATTGTATTACATATATATATATATAATACAACAACAACAACGAAATTAAAAAAATTATATAACTTGATACAAAATAATATTTTTTATAAGAAATAAAAAATATTATGAAAAATAAAATAACGATGAATAGTTCTTCTATAATTGTATTATTAATAACAATGATTTTGTGTACAATATATTTATGTTTCATGATTAAATATAAAAAAAAATCATATAGGAAATGTTATGAAAATTTTAATTTAGAAACTGATAATTCTTGTAGATCTAGATTTACCATATGTTCAACCGGATCTTATTGTCCTCCGGGAAGTATTATTACAACACAATGTTCATCAGGATATTATTGTCCGAATACTTCGACGCAAGTTATATGTAGTGGTACAGGATCTTATTGTCCATCAGGAAGTATAACCGAGACACTATGTTCAATGGGTAATTATTGCCCAAATAGTTATACACAGAATGTATGTGATAAAGGTTATTATTGTCCACAAGGAAGTGTATCACAAACAAAATGTGCATCAGGTTATTATTGTCCTAATACTTCATCACAAATTAAATGTGACCAAGGTTTTTATTGTCCAGGAAGTGAATATCAATATTATTGTATGGCTGGGTATTACTGTCCGGATCCTTCAATTCAAATACCCTGTGATCCTGGGTATTTATGTTTTAATGAATATGGAAGGGGGCCTGAAACACCAAAAGATTGTCCATCAGGTTATTATTGTTCGAATCCTTATTATCCAACACAATGTAGTACAGGTTATTACTGTCCGATAAGAAGTTCATCATATAATTTATGTGCATCAGGATATTATTGTCCAAATCCTTCGTTGCAAATAGAGTGTAGTACAGGTTATTATTGTCAACAAGGAAGTATAATACAAACATTATGTTCAGAAGGTTTTTATTGCCCAAATGCATTATCACAAATAAGATGTTCAACAGGTTCTTATTGTCCGCAGGGAAGTACGAACGAAAGAAATTATTTATTCCAATTTGTTCAAAAAGGAAATTTTGTAAAACAGTGGACAAACATTTGCTTATCTGGTAATGGACAATATCAAACTGCCACCGAAAACAGTAGCTCTATATATTCTTCAGCTGACTACGGAGAAACCTGGACAAATATATTTGTGAATGATACTCCTAGAAGTATAGTAATGTCAAATAGTGGACAATATCGAATATTTTCAACTACTTTTTATGTATATGTTTCATCTAATTATGGTTCAATATGGAATCAAAAAATTTCATATAGTCAACCAGCCGCTCCCGATTTAGCTATTTCATCGGATGGTAAATATCAAATAGCTATAGGACCTAATGGTGTAAAATACGAATCTAATGATTTCGGAAGTACTTGGACTGGTCCAAATACTATATGGTCAGGAATTCCATCAACAAAATTTCCTCATAAAATTGCCATATCTTCAGATGGTAATTATCAACTAGTTGCTGTTAGTCTAAGTAGTGAACCTTTATATTTAAGTGTAGATAAAGGAAATAATTGGAGAGTAGTTTCTTTAAGCTTGACTTATGCTGGGAATATATGGTATGGTGTTTCTGTTTCATCATCTGGTAAATATCAAATAGGTTTTCAATATAATGAATATATTATTTTTTCAAGTGATTTTGGTAATAACTGGATAAGAATTATAATTTCCATTGGTTATTCTTTACGTTCTTCATCAATATCTTCAACAGGACAATATATTATATTAAGTACAACTAGATATTTGTATGGTTCTAAAGACTATGGTAATACTTGGAATATAATTGATAATAATTTGTCATGGAATAAAGTTAGTATATCTGCTGATGGAATTTATAGCGGTGCAATTTTATCTGCTAGTAGTAAAATTTATATATCGAATTCTATTTCGTAAAATATTTTTTTTTTATTATGTTGTAATATTATAAAATATGGAAATATCATTTATTATTATTATCTCATTTTTTATTTTGTTATTACTATTTGTATTATTTTCTATTGGAAAAACATCAATCCAACATAAACAATATTGTAGATGTGGTGAAAATTTTAAATTGACATCAGAAACAAAAGAAAATTTTGATTTATCTGTAAATAATTCTTGTAGAACTAGATTTACATTGTGTCCAACTGGATCATATTGTCCAACAACTGGATTAACTGGTGCATTGTCATGTCAAATTGGATCATATTGTCCAACAACTGGACTTACTGGTTCATTACAATGTCCAATTGGATCATATTGTCCAACAACTGGATTAACTGGAGCATTAACATGTCCAATTGGATCATATTGTCCAACAACTGGATTAACTGGAGCATTAACATGTCCAATTGGATCATATTGTCCAACAACTGGATTAACTGGTGCATTGTCATGTCAAATTGGATCATATTGTCCAACACCTGGACTTACTGGTTCATTACAATGTCCAATTGGATCATATTGTCCAACACCTGGATTAACTGGAGCATTAACATGTCAATTAGGTAACACTTGTCAAACTACAGGTTTATCATCACAGACAATTTGTCCAACTGGATATTATTGTCCAACAACAACTGGAGCACCAATATTATGTAGTCCTGGTTACACTTGTCAAACTGCAGGTTTATCATCACAGACAATTTGTCCAACTGGATATTATTGTCCAACAACAACTGGAGCACCAATATTGTGTCCTGTTGGTTCGTATTGTCCAAATCAAGGTGCTGTTGCTCCAGGCGATTGCCCATCAGGTTATTATTGTCCAACACCTACAACATCGACATTGTGTCCAGCTGGAGCTTTCTGTCAACTTACATGTTGAATGTAAAAAATATTTTTATTTATTATTTTTTGTAATAATAAATAAAAAAAAGTCTCTAACTTTTATTTTCTAAAACAAGGAAAGCAGCAAGATGTTTGAATATATTTCTCGGTATTTATTATAATTTTCTTACTATCAATAGAACATAATGTGTCAACTACGTTTGGTAAAATATTTTGAACAAAAGAAATTAAAATTGCGCTTTCTTCAGGGTCGGTTATATTAAATTGTATAAATTTTTGAGAAACGAATATTACTAATTTTTTTTTATCGAAATTTTCTATATTTTTAAAGGATGAAACAATTTTCATGAGTAGTATAACATAACTAATTATGTTTGTTGAATCAATATTCTTATCATATATACTATTATACATTGATCTCACAGCATTATATTCTTCAGGAGTAATACTGGAATCAACAAAATCTATAATATCCAATAAAACATCGTCTTCTTTCATATCAGACATTTTTTTATTTTAACGAAATAAAAAAAAAGAAAAAATAATTAATAATAAATAAAATGCACATAAAAAGTAAAACAAAAATAAATAAAAATTCTTTAGATGGAGGTGGTTTTTTTTCGAAGCCATTTGAAATGAACCGAAACGACGATGAAATACCAAAAAATATAAGATCATTAACGATGACAGAAAATGTAACGAGTATTAGAGCATCTGCTTTTATTGAGTGCACTTCTTTAACTTCTGTAATTATTCCAAATAGTGTTAAGAGTATTGGAAATAATGCTTTTACATTATGCACTTCTTTAACTTCTGTGGAATTTGAATCACCAAGTAGTGTTATAAATATTGGAAATGCTGCTTTTGTAGGTTGCGCTAAATTAACTTCTGTGGAAATACCAGATAGTGTTACAAATATTGGACATTTTGCTTTTCAAAGATGCACTGGATTAACTTCTGTTAATTTTGAATCACCAAGTAGTGTTATAAATATTGGAAATTATGCTTTTGAAGGTTGCACTGGATTAACTTCTGTGGAAATACCAAGTAGTGTTATAAATATTGGAAATTCTGCTTTTGAAGGTTGCACTGGATTAACTTCTGTGGAAATACCAAATAGTGTTAAGAATATTGGAAATTATGTTTTTCGTAATTGCGCTTCTTTAACATCAATAAAAATACCGGATAGTGTTGAGAGTATGGGATTAAATGATTGTGAAACTTTAGTAAAAATATTAAATAAAACAAGTCTTACAAGCGATCAATTTATTAAAAAAGAAGACTCGTTTTATGATATGATTGATTTAAAAGATATAAACGTAGTATCTTTTTTAGATAAGGCAGAAAATAAAGATGAAGTAATTTTGAAAATTGGTACACAATTTTGTCTAATATCCAAAGGAAACATTTCAAAAGGAGAATTATTTTATCCGTGTTTATCGGTGGGTGGAATGATGAGAGAAGAAAACATATGCAAAAATATAGTTTTTTTTAATTTACGGAATTTTACGAGTGTTGGAGGAATGATAGTCTATGATGAAAATTTATTTGAGAATGATTATAAATTTTTCGTTGCAGAAAGAATAAATGTGCATATAAAAAGTTTAGTGTCAAAATCAGTTTTAGCAGGTGGTAGTGTTGTTGGTGCATTACATTGTCAAGAAGGCCAAGGCGTAAATTATGTTTATCGTTTATTTCCATTTGATTATAAAATGTGTATACTGAAATCGGAATCGAACGGAAAGAAAAAGAAAATATTTAAGTCTAAAAATAATAAGAGAATTATAAACAGTAAAATAAAAAAAAATAGCAGAAAGAGAAGTGTGAAGAAAAAAAGTAGTAAAAAGATGAAAAGAAAAAAATTAAATAAAAATAAAAAGATGAATAAAAGTAAGAGAAAATCTAAATCGATAAAGAAAAAAAGTAAAGATTTGTATTCATAAAATTCTATTATTTAAACATTTATAATTAATTATAAATGTTTACAAAACAACAATATATAAAAGAAAAAAGTTCCGAAAACATTAAGACAACAGGTATGGTTAAAATACAATGGAGAAGAATTCGATAATAAGTGTAACAACAGTCATTATTTTTCATGTTGGACATAATATTCCAGAATCTCGATGAGCAGTAAATACATGTATATAGAAAATTTAAGACCGATTATGTTCGAATTGTAATTTATCGATGTCTTCAAAATATTCAATCACAGAATGGAATACTAATTTTAAGAAAAAAATATAAAAACTAACTTGAATATATATTTTATTCGAAATAATAATCAAAATCTTTTATTTTTTCTTTAGCAGTTATTATATAATCTTGATAAGTTTTGTTGTCATTAGATACAAGAGTTGGTATGTTGGAAAACAAAAATCTTTTAAACGACGCTTTATCATCTAAAAACGACATATCAAACACTGAAATTTTTTTACCATCTTCATTATCTATTTGAAAAAAATTAGGACTTCTGTACATTAATTTTTTTTTGATTTTTTTTTATTTAAACTAAACGCTTTAATGAAAACATTGCACTAATTTGAATTCTAGGTTCGGGTGATAATGGTGAGAATCTTTCAGGTACAATATTTTGAAAAACTTCACCGTTTGGTAGGGTTACTGCAAAATATAAAGTATCATTTGGTTTAAATTTAATAGTTTGAGACATTCCTCCTCCAATTTTTGTAAAAACTGGATTATCTTGAATATCAAAAATCGGAACTCTGAATAATTGTTTTGTGCTATTAGGATTATTAGAATATATAATATTTCTATTTGAAGAACATGTATTTGATAATTCAACATAAACATAAGGATAATAGCTAATTGCTCCACCATTGGCAACAGTCAATGTTTCAGTTGGTAGTAATAAACTTAGTAATTCAATTTCATAACAAACTAATTCTTGTTGTGATGTTAAACTACCTGTATATACGAAGGGATTCAAATTATCATATGAAAAATTTAAAATTTCTATTTTAGCATCAACAACAGGAGCTTCAGTAAAGTTTGGAAAAACAGTTATAGTATTAGTCAAACTATCATAAGATGTAATTCTTCTGCATTCGTTATATGCACCTGTTAAATTGTAATTATAAATAGGAGGTAAAATTCTGATAAATTTAGTATTATCAATACCAGGTAAATTAAAATATATGGTAACAGAAGATAGAGTTGATGATGCAACAGTTGGGTTGGAATCATTATTTAATGGATAGTAAGGAATTTCTTTTCTTATAGAGTAATTATCATTAGCAGTCCATGTGATAGGTAAAGGGTTCGTGTCATTAGTTTCAACTAGAATTGTATGAGTTATATTACTATAGTAGACAATTTTTCTCCAATCGTTTATGGTTTCATTGAAAATATAATGATTAATATATTGGTCTTCAAGATTTCTACCAGATGGAACCCAAAATAATGGATAAAAAGAATTTGACAGATCAGTTGGGTCATAAATATTGATTTGATTTCCAGGAACAAAAGTTTCAGGAAAAGGTGAGTCTACATTGATTTCAGCTCTATCATATCCTCCAAAAGACCCTAAAAAAATATAAGACGTAATTCTTCGTCTATTATAGAAAGCAGCGTCTTCAACAATAAGACCCTCATAGTAATCATTCATATGATGTAATCTATTCGTTGAATTGATTATAAAATTTTGTGTGCTAATACAACCAGATAATGCAGTTGTTTTAGGTTCGACATTACAAATTAATTTGAATATACCTGTTGTGCTAGTACTTAAATTATTTGAAGTCCATGAAATAATAGGTGCACCCAAGCTAACAGGATCAATAGCATCTTTAGCAGACTTTCTACCAGTTTGTGAAATAGGAATTTCAAAATTACCGGGATTTGGAAATCGACTTCTGTCACGATAAGTACTATCAACTTCTAGATATCTTAAATTACTCATTTTATATTATGGAATCTTTTTTTTTAAAATTGATTTTTTTATAAAAAATTTCTAAAAAAAGTAATATAAAATATTATTACATTTTACATTATGAGTTTAATTCAAAAAGTTTATAGTGATTCAAAAATATTGGAAAATATTCCCGAAGAATACAAAAATGATTTAAAACTATTTAATTATTTTGTTCTTGGATTTTTCGAATCATATGGAAATATTAAATTTGGAAATGTTTTGAACATACAAGTTGAATGTATTATTAATGCAAGTGAAAAAAAAAATATAATAAAGGATATTCGTGACCTTTATAAAATTAAACCGTCAAGTTTTAATCAAAACGCGGGAATTATTACATTTTTAAATGTAAATGCCATGGATTTTTTACATGAAATATATAGTAAATCTGATGCTAGATTTAGAGATAATAATATGTATAAAAAATATTTAGAACTGATGACATATAGTAATAATCAAAGTATCATACCTTTTTGTAAATTTATCAAGTCAAATGATGATGCTGTTATACCATATAAACATAGAGCATCAGATATTGGATATGACTTAACTATAATTAAAAAAGTCAAGGATATTAGTTCAAAAACGGCCATGTATGATACTTTTATTAGAGTTCAACCATGTTTTGGATATTATACTAAGATAGTGCCTCGAAGTTCTTTGAGTAAAAGTGGATATATGTTAGCAAATTCAGTAGGAATAATAGATCCGAGTTATACAGCGTCTTTGAAAATAGTTTTGACTAAAATAGATGATTCTTTACCAGATTTAAAATTGCCATTTACATGTTGTCAGTTAATAATTGATAAGGCAATACATTTTGAAATGGAACAAGTGTTTGAAAGTGAATTTATCGAAACAGAAAGAGCAGGTGGTGGATTTGGATCAACAAGTAAGTTTTCTTAGGTTACTTAAAAATTTTTCCCAATTATCGCTCATAGAATTTTTATCGACGACAATACATTTTCTAAATTCAATATCGTTTCCGTAAATATTTCTTTCTATATTGAAATTTTTATCTGAGAAAGTAATACCCTCGATTTCAGATATAATTCCATCATCGTATTTTATATCTTTTACAGTAAATACTTTAAAAATTAATCCAGCAAATATAGTTGAAAGTAAATTTTGAGCTTGTTTATAAGACAATGAATGTTTTTCTTTCATATTTAAAACATATCTTTCAATAAGAAGGTCTTTTATATTTTTTTTTCTTATATTAGACCAATTTTTTCTACCCTCTTTTAATTCATTTTCAATATTTTGAAAATCAATTTGACGATTAGTTTTATCGCGTAGAGAAAGTATTCCTAATTTTTTACCAAGAAGATTGTAAATATCGTTATATAAAATTTCAGGGTCTTTTTTTTCAATTTTGTAGCTGAATTCCTTATCTTTGTAGTTACAACATAAAAACTCTTTATTTATATAAGTGCCATATGGAGTTTTACCATATGCTAAATCTTCAAAAATATTTTCCCAAAAAACATCATTGATGAACTGTAAACATTCTAAAAATACTGGATATAAAATTTCTTTTTTTATCGGCATTATTCATTTTATTATACTACTTTTTTCTTTAAGTTTTATTGAAAATATATATTATGTAAAAATTAATATATATTTATAATGTTGTTTCAAACATCTGATAAAAATTAGCAGGTTTATATTTATCTAATTTTGTTTCAATTGTCCATGTAATACCATCTGAAGATGTGTATATTGTACTATTCGATGTTAATATATAAAATAAACCTGACATGAAATATAAATTTTGTATAGTTGATGTTGTTACTCTAGAAGTAATTATTGTAAAATTAAATCCGGAAGTTACTGAAAATGTTGTGGCATATGCGATTGCACCCCAACCATCGCAAATAACCCATTTACCATTACCATAAGCAATCGTATTCGAAGATGGAACAAATCCGTTTCCTTGAAAACTATTTATACTCTGAGGAGGTGACCAAACTGTTCCGTTTGTAGAAAAAGATAAAAATGTGCCTTTACCCGTTACTCCTAATGAAATCCACACACCATTTACATATTTAATACTAGTAATAACTGAATCAGTAATTGAAGTAAATATATTTTGTAAGTTAGTCCATGTAGTTCCGTTGGATGAATACATTATCTGCGATTTCATTGGAGAACTATAAAATTCGTTTCTTGCCCAAATAATCCATAAATTATTTCCATATTCAACTGAACCAGAACCATACATACTAATATTATCAAGTGAAATAACTAATCCTAATCCGATCCAATTTATTCCGTTTAAACTATAAGCAACAGTGTGATTAGTACCCATTCCAACCGCAATCCACATGTTATTCGAGAATAAAACTCCAAATAATGTTGTGTTAAAAACTTGTGAAATATCCATTTTTGTCCAATTTGTTAGATCAAATGTATAATATCCATCAGGATAAAACCGTGAAAATAATATAATTTTATTATTATCACTTGCAAACACTCTTCTTGTAAAAGCACTTGCATTGTTTGGAAATGAAGGGTATATGTCATAAGGAGTTTTTTTCTTGAACAACAGGCTCCAATTTTTTCCTGAGTCATAAGATACACAAGTGCCATTACCAGATACATCATCAAATATGAACATAATTCTAATTTGAGGAAATTGCTGAAATAAATTTATTTTTGTTAAAGTTTTTTCATCTATACATGTATTTCCAATACAAAAATTTGAAGAAACTTTAGTATTGTCATAACCATTACTACTTAACATTTTTAAATTATAAATATCAGTGTCATTTAAACAAAAACTACTTTCATCAAGAAAAAATGTTTTATTTGTATAAACTTGGGAAAGTGAAGGAAGTAATACACTTTTATAATTTCCATCACCTGATATAGCAGTAATACCCCAATCATTTGGAGTTGTTATTGTTATCCAGCTTTGTCCATAATTTAAAGAATGATATAAAAATCCCGATGGGATTGTAGAATAAAACATATATTGACCGGATGAGGACATTGATATTGAACGTAGACCTTTACCAGTTGGAACCGTTACTTCAATATTTTTCCAGGTATTACCAAAATCATTTGACATTATAATATTTGAGTTCATTTGTGCTATTTGATACTGACCTGATGATGACATTGAAATCGAAGAGTACGAACCTTGAAAAGCAACTGATCTCCAATTATTTCCTTTATCGACAGATAAATATAAAGTTCCCCCAGATGAATCAACCATAACTAGTTGATAATTACCATTATCGGAAGATATTGCAATTTGAATAGGATTAAATGTGGATGGAATTCCTGTCCACGAATTAGAATTAGTCCACGATAAATCTAATCCAAAATTATTTGATTCGTATTTGGCGGAGCGTGAAACAGAACCGGTTTTAATTGAAATATAAACTTGATATTTTCCATCTGTTGTCATATCAATACTACGTCCAGGAGGAAAATCTTCAGTTGCGCGACCTAAACGATTCCATGTTACACCAAAGTTTGAAGATGTAAATAGGTAAAAAGAAGTATTAACAGCAGCTTGATATTGCCCTGTTCCAGATACTTTAATACCAGTCCAATTAAATAATAAGTTGTAAGTTAAATTATCATATTTACTAACATAAGTAGTTTTTTTAGTCCATGATTTTCCATAGTCTGAAGATACATGAATATTTCCACTAGTCCCATTTATATCGTACCAAACTCCTGTTTGATATTGACCAGTATTCGATAGACTAATTAATGTTGCACTGACGTTGTTTCCTGTAGGTAAAAATGTATTATTTATATTCTGTTGAAAATTCGGTGACATACAAATCATTTGACTTGTTGATTTATTAGAAACCATGTTACCTAAATTGTCAATATAATACGAGATGTTATTACCTAAATTAATTCTAGGTCCGTTTGGAATAAAACTGCTATTAAAACCTATTTCTTTTGAAGTGTTATTATATGTTACAATTCCATTTGGAATCATTTGTTGAGTTACATCGGAAACTGGTTGAACAAAAAATCCAGTATTAGTTGGATTTAAGATTGTACTAGAAGCATTAAGAACAATACCTGTATTATTCATGGAAGAATTATTTCCAATCGAAATTGAATTAGCTGGTAATGTAGTTTGATTAGATCCGATTGAAATCGCCCTATTTGATTGATTTAATTTAGATGTAATCGATGTTATAGAATTTAAAGTTCCAGACATTGAATTTAGATTACTTTGTATACCAGTAAAATTATCTCTAATAGTTCCAGTAAAAGAATTCAAACTGGCAAGATTACTTTGTATACCAGTCAACGTATCTCTAGTAGTTCCAGTAAAAGAATTCAAAGTTGTAAGATTAGTTTGTATACCAGTCAACGTATCTCTAGTAGTTCCGGTAAAATAATTCAAAGTGATGAGATTACTTTGAATACCAGTCAACGTATCTCTAGTAGTTCCAGTAAAAGAATTCAAAGTAGTAAGATTAGTTTGTATACCAGTCAACGTATCTCTAGTAGTTCCAGTAAAAGAATTCAAACTGGAAAGATTACTTTGTATACCAGTTAAAGTATCTTTAGTATTACCAGTAAAAGAATTTAAAGTGGTAAGATTGCTCTGAATACCAGTTAAAGTATTATTAGTAGATTGAGTAAAAGAATTCAAAGTTGTAAGATTATTTTGAATCCCAGTTAAAGTATCACTAGTAGTTCCAGTAAAAGAATTTAAATTGGTAAGATTATTTTGTATACTAGTTAAATTATTAGTAGTATTTAAACTAAAAGAATTTAATTGGTTACTTACATTATTATAGCTGTCGTTTAAATCTTTTATGGATTTATCGTTGTTTACAGTAAAATCATTTAATCTTGTTTGTAAATTATTATTTATGTCTGTTAATGACGATTTGGCAAAATCAGTCAACACTTTAAATTTATTATCTGTATTTGTTTCTATATCTCCAATTGATGTTTTTAAATTTTTAAGATTTTGGAAATCAGATTTATAGATAGATACATCATCAATTGAAATAAATCCGGTTGAGCCATTTGGATCATTAATAATTTTAATACCTGATGTTGAAATTAGACCATCTTTATTAATAGAATATTGTGTTTTACCTAATTGAATAGATGAAACCGTAATATCATTGTTTAGAACTAAATCTTTTCCTGCGGGTCCAGTATCACCTTTTTCACCTGTTGGACCCGCATTTCCTTGTGATCCAGTGTTATCGATCCAATCACTCCAAGAATTATCAATTTCATATCTTAATTTTGAATATCCAATTGTATTATTATTAACCCCGATGTCATAAGCAATTTGAAATATTTTATCTGAAATTGGAACATGAGTTACTAATTCAACATTACCGTCTTTTAAACCGAATGGATAATTTATATTTTTATTAGAAATTATTTCAAATAAAATACTTGATTTACCAGGTTGAGTTTTTAAAAGTTTAGGATGATTTTTGTAGTAAGATGGGAGTGTGTTATTTGTATTATTTATATCTTTATCAATATTTGTTATAAAACTTTGTGTTAGACCCATTCTATTTATTTATATATAATAAAAAATAAAAATGATTATATATAAAAAAAAATTACAAATTTATGATTGGTGATGTAAAATTATCTATAAAACGACTGGCTGAAAACCACAAAAAACTCCATATAAGACAAATAACACCAAAAATGAAATAATCCTTATCGTATTTAAAAAAAAATATAAAACTACAGACAATCCCTTCGATACCATGTATTGTAATGGTGTGTTTTAATAAACGATGATTCACTAAAGCATTGTAAAAAACATAACAGTCTGTTATTATATACCTCAACTGAATTGATAATAACCAGCTTTCAAAAATTTTATCTATACCATGTTCATGTTCTTCAAGACCAAATATATATCTACCAAAATTTAAACTATTATTTATACTTTTTGGATTGTATAACATGGCATAAAGAACCCAACTAGCAGCTAATATATGTAATAAAATAGAAAAACTTCCTAAGAATTTGAATCTCTTTTTTTCAAAAATATTTGTCATTTTATTTCGTAGCAAAGATAGTCTAATAATGCGTTTTTTCTTATTCTTTTTTTTATTCATAAGATTACTATATCAAAGTATTTTTATTTTTAAGCTATGAATTATTCAAGTCACTGACTTCGGGAATTTCATCTAAATTTATATTCGGAGGTTTCATTTTCTTTTTATTTAAATTATTAGCTTGAGTTTGAGAAGATGAAGCACTGTTCATATTATTAATCATACCTATTAAATTACTTCCAGTTTTTTTCATAATCATTTTACTAACAATAAATAGAACTGCGTTCATTATAATTAAACCTAATAATCTAACTTCAACTGGCCACTTAGAACCTTGTGGCATATAAGATTTTTCTCCAAGTTCTATTAAAAGTTTTTCATAAGAATTCATTGATAGAATTTGTTGTTGAGTGAAACCCTGCATGTCAAATCCTAAATAATTTCCTAAAACAAATTCACAAACCATAAATCCTCCTATTAAATAACTTTTATAACTATCAACTGATGAATCTAATGAAAGACGTCTAACAGTTGTATCATATGATTTTTTCATGGTTGTATAATCAGAATGAATGCTAAATTCTGGTATATTTGCATTTGGATATGATTTTTTAAGTAAATCTATTTTGAACATAAGTTCTCTTTTTAAATCTTCCTCTTGTTGTTCATCGTATGTGTAGTTTATATCTTTTAGTTCTTTTTTTCTTGTTATTCCAGCTCTACTATCTAATTCAGATAAAGCAGGAGGCATTTGAACATTATTTGTTTTTTGATAATGTTCGACACTTCTATAGTTTGAGAAACTTCTTTGTCTACTATATTTATCAGATCTTGATCTAGACATTCTATCATCATCGTCTTTTTCGTTTAAAAGTTCTTGTAATCGATCAGATATGTCGCTAGAAGGAGATTTTAAATTTCATCTTCTTTATGTTTATCGTCATTGTATTTATCATTGTATTTATCATCATTATATTTATCATTGTATTTATCATCATTGTATTTATCATCATTGTATTTATCATCATTGTATTTATCATCATTGTATTTATCATCATTGTATTTATCATCATTATTAGATTTTTTCTCAACAGATTTATTTTCTTCTAAATATTTATTTAATCTTGATTCGAAATCATCATTATTATTATTTACTGAATCTTTTTCTTTCACAATATTATTTTCATCATCCTTAAAAATATCATCTTCTTCATATTTTTTTTTATCCGATTTATTATAGAAATTATCTTCCACAATATTTTGTTTTTGCAATGGTTGAGGTGATGAAGATGATGGAATATAATCAGTATTAACTAAGTTGTGTTTTATTTTTGATTTATTTTCTAAAAGTTCTAAATAAAGTCTTGGCATTCTAGGGAAAACTTGTAATTTATTTAAAGCACGCTTTTCATCTGGATTAAGAGGAACTTTAATAACTTTTATATTTTGTTTCGTCATTTTAAATAAAGATTTTGAGGACTTTAAGTATGTTATTTAAAAATTACAAAAAAATTTATATTTATATTTTTTATTTATTATTTCAAAAAAAATATATAAAAAATATATTTGATATTAAATAAAAACACAATGGCTTTTAATTATCAAGAACAATTAAAAAAAAATAAACGATTGAGTGCAAAAGATTTATTGAATAAATTGAAAAAGGAAGGGATATCACGCGGACCTAATTCCGACAATAATATGAAATTTATATCAATAAACCGTTTAAAATTAAATGATTTAGCTGAACTTTTAACAAAAATTGAGGAAAAAAAAGCGAAAGGTCTTATGAACAAAATTGATAGATTAGTTATTGAAAATTGGGGAAATAAAGAGGTTTTTGTAAAATATATAATTAAAAATAGTTTGTATTCAGGTAAAAAAAAAGTAGAATCATTATCACTTGAAGATTTAAAAGAAATAATTTTGGAAAAACAATCAGGTTTGTCACCGAAAAAATCTCCAAAAAAACGTACGCCATCTTTGTCTCCCAGAAGAACAACTGGTAAACGTACGCCATCTTTGTCTCCCAGAAGAACAACTGGTAAACGTACGCCATCTTTGTCTCCAAGAAGAACAACTGGTAAACGTACGCCATCTTTGTCTCCAAGAAGAACAACTGGTAAACGTACGCCATCTTTGTCTCCCAGAAGAACAACTGGTAAACGTACGCCATCTTTGTCTCCAAGAAGAACAACTGGTAAACGTACATCTAATAAAAAAGGTAAAATAATTTGCGATATTTGTGGTTTATTAGTTTCAAAAATAAAATTAAAAAAGCACAAAGAATCATCAAAATGTAAAAAAATATTTAGCGATACACCAATTAGAAGAACTAAAAAAAGAAGAAATGTCATTACCGACGACTATTCTTCAGATGAAGAAATCGAGAAAGATGAAATTTCAAGTGAAGAAAGTGAAACTCCTATCAAAAGAACTAAAAAAAGAAGAAATATTATCATTGATGATGATTCATCTGATGAAGACGAAGTAGAGAAAGAAGAAGAGGTAGAGAAAGAAGAAGAGGTAGAGAAAGAACACGAAGTAGAGAAAGAAGAAGAGGTAGAGAAAGAAGAAGAGGTAGAGAAAGAAGAAGAGGTAGAGAAAGAAGACGAAGTGGAGAAAGAAGACGAAGTAGAGAAAGAAGAAGAGGTAGAGAAAGAAGACGAAGAAGTAGAAGTAGAGAAAGAAGACGAAGTGGATGATGAAGAAGATGAATTGTATGTTTCTGAAAAAAAAGAATTAGAAGAGGGTGATGAAGTTAATGAAGTTGAAGAAATTGACGATATTAATGATGTTGATAATAAATTAGAACAAATAAATAATATAATAGTTAAAAATAATGATATTGTAAAAAATTCAATTTTAAAACACTTAGGTTTGTTATAATATAAATTTTTATATCCTTTTTATAAAATATCATACACAAGTAACTGTATTTATAATAAAACGAATGATATAATTTTTTTTTATTTTATATATATATAATAAATGAACAAAGTAATTTTGACTTTTATACTATTGATAGTGATCGCAGTCATCACGGTGTCTACTTGGGGTATACATAAATTGTTGACTCAGAAATCAGATTTGAAAACTGGTGAATTATTGCAAATTATACTTACTCAAAAAAAAGAGGACTTTAATTACAGTGATAATTTAATAAAATTATTTCCTCAAAATTTTTTTCCCTTAAATGATAATAATTTTGAAACAACAACAAATATTGTTGAAAAATGTATTCAAATTATAACTAATAATACAGTATTCAACGCATTTTATTTCTTTTATTTGTTATCAAAGCCAAATATGATTTATAAAAAAAATAGTGATGGGCGAAAAGATTTACAGGTTTTAAATGCCGGTGATGCATTGGAAATTTTAGTTGGAAGAATTTTTACTAGTAAAGCAATATCAGTGCTAAATAAAAAAGAATTTTTAACAACTTTATTTACTATGTTAATGTTAGGAAATATGAAATATGGAAATGTTCAGATGATTGAAAGTTCTAAGGATGGAATATTTTTTACAAAAGAAATTTTAAGTGAACGTGAATCAGAACAAATGAAACAAATGTTGAGAAATACTGCATCTATGTTTGAACAATTAAAATTTTTTAATTCAATTGCAAACGGAGAAACGGTATCTTTTGAAGAAGTTTCTAACGCAGTTGTAGCTGTATTTGAACAAAAATATAATATCGACTGGACAAATATCGATCCTTTTATTTTAATAAGAACTAATCCAAGAAATGATATGAAAAAATTTGAAAATATGGAAATTATTTTTGATGACATGTATGAAGTAACTGATGAAGTTTTTACTAATGAATCAAAACCAAAATTTTTGGAAAATGAAATCATGTAGATACCTAATTTTAATAAACTTTTTTAGTAAGTAGTAGCATTAAATAATTTTATTAAATTATTAAATGTAAAAGAACTTTTATGTGTCCCCGTTTTTTTGAAAATTTGACTGTAAGAAAATTAAACTTAATTTATTCATTGTCGTCATCGTCATCATCAACATTCTCTTCAACATCATCGTTGTCAACATTCTCTTCAACATTATCAACTTTTTTGTCATTATTATCTTCTTCCAAATCATCCAGTTCTTTCAATTCGTTTTCGATTTCTTTATCCAGAAATTCATCATCATCTATAACTTCTTCCACTTTGTCACTTTGAGTTATTGGTTCTTTATTCATATTCATCATGTTAATAGGATTGAGTGGCATTTCCATTATAAATATTTGTTCGTTTGGTATATTGTGTGAAAATATTGTTTGTAATGATGGAGTGGTATTTTTCAACAATTCTTCTTTTTTCTCATCTGAAGAAGAAGATGATTTATTTTTTTTATTATTTTTTAATTTAGTTTTTGCTTTGATATTTTCTTCATTATTATTATTATTTTGTTGAAAAGATTTTTGAATATTAGATACATTAACATTCAACATCTCAAAATTATTCATCAGTCTTAATAAAAGTTGTTCATGATTTTGAATAACTTGTTCTTGTTGAATAATTTTATTTTCCAATGTTTCAATATAATTTGCTAGTTTTTTAACTTTAGAATTAAAATAAATGCTTATCCCGGTAATAATAACTAACTCCGATACAATATGTATTATTTGTTGTTTATTAATTGACATTTTTATTACATTATTCTTTTGTTTTAAACCTCTTTCAAAAAAAAAAATTGATTTTTCTAAATTTAAAGATTACTTTTTTTTATATAAAATGAGCTCATCAAAGTCTGGAAAATTAGTTTTTAAAAGATTGAAAGAATATGACACAATATGGCACCCTGAATCAACACTAGTATTAAAATCATCTACTGATAAAGTTGTAATAGGGAGATTTATTGACGGAAATTTGATAAATTTAGATGAAAAAGCATTGGAGATTTGTGAAAACTGGAAATTTAAATACGATGAATCTTTAATAAAAAAAGAAGGTGAAGAAGAAGTTGAAGTTGAAGGTGAAGAAGAAGAAGTTGAAGGTGACGAAGAAGAAGTTGAAGGTGACGAAGAAGAAGTTGAAGGTGACGAAGAAGAAGGTGAAGAGGAAGAAGGTGAAGGTGAATGTGAAGAAGAAGTTGAAGGTGAAGAAGAAGAGGGTGAAGGCGAAGGCGAAGGCGAAGAAGAAGGTGAAGGTGAAGGCGAAGAAGAAAATAAAACAAAAAACAGTGCAGTAGTTAATAAAGCTGTTGAAAATACAGTTTCAAAAAACAATTTTACTGAAAATTTTACTTACTTGAACAATTATCTTTCCGAATTATCATGTTCTATAAAATTAAGTAATGATAATTATAAAAATGAAATATCCAATTTAATAGATAAAGTTACTGCTAAAAATTCTGAATATGATTCTTTGAAAAGTGAACATGATTCTTTGAAACTTGAACATGATTCCTTAAAAAGTAAACATGATGAAATTGAAGAACAATATAATAAATTAAAAATTAAATTTGAAGGTATTAAAAGCTTATTTTCTTAAATCACATAAATCACATAAATCACATATATAAATTTTTAAACTTGTATTATAGTTTAAAAATTATTACTTATACCCAATTTTCGGTATAAATTTTCCAGAATATACAGCATAAAATTGCCACTGTACCTAAACTTAAAAGTCTACAAGAAACTTCATCTAAGTAAACGTAAGAATTTGTACCTATTTTATTGTGTAAATTATCATCTCCGTAATAAAAAGATGCTAGTAACAATAAGAAAAAAATTAGAAATATAGTTTGTTCGTTCATTTTTTATTATAAATAATAATAAAAAAAATAAAATATATTTTATTTCTAAAACTACTAATGAAATTTGATAATATAAAACAATCATATTTTTTATTTAAAAAAATTAGATTAGAAATAAAATATGAAATTTAAAATTTTTCATTATAATGTTCAATTTATGTATAAATTTATTGTTAGTCAAGACAATGAATATCGAGCGGAAATGATATCAAAATATATAATTGATAATGTAGGTGATGCTGATGTTATTTCATTTTGTGAAGCATTCGAAGAAAACTCTAGAAACATACTTATAAAATATCTATCAAACGCAGGATTTAAATATTCCACACCTGTTTTATCTGATGATAATAATTATTTAAGTAATGGAGGAATTTTTATTTTATCTAAACATCCAATATTAGGGTATAGTTCATATGTTTTCAAAAATGCATCTGGTACTGATTATTTAGCAAACAAGGGAATAATTCGAATTTTTGTAAAAAAAGAAAGATTTCGTGTAAATATTTTCGCGACACATTTACAAGCATGGAGTCAATATTATGATGCTAGAAATAAACAACTTGAGGAATTAAAAAATTACATAAAAAAATTTCGCTTCTTGTATAATGAAATTGTTATAATATCTGGTGATTTTAATACAAACAATTCTAATATAGACAAATATTTAGATTTTAATTTTTCTTTTCCAAAAATAGTATCGAATCAAAAATTTACATTTGACTCTACAGAAAATTCAATGTATGGTATTGATGGTTCGGACGAAGATTTTTACAGTAGAATTGTAAAAAAAGAAGGAATAATATCATATCCAAGAAATATCCAAAAATTTAATTTTGATCATATTTTGTATTCGAAAAATCACAAAACACCTAATCTAGTTTACACAGAAATTTTGAAACCAAAGGTTGCAAAATATAATTTTAATTTATGGAAAATTGGCTGGTTAAACTCAGTTAATTTTACAACAAATGATCTGTCAGATCATTTTCCTATTTGTTCAACTTTTGAGTTTATTCAATGAAAATTCTTTTACAAAAAAAAATCTCTTATTTAAAAATAAAATAACCTGAATAATAAATAAAAAATGTCTAATTATTTTCAAAAAAAATTAAAAGGAAATTATGGATTAGGTGCATATTTTTCCAGCTGGAGTTCGAGTTGGAGCGCAACTTCAACTTCTTTAGATTTATCAAATATCGATTCAAATATAAATATTGTATATATTAGTTTTGTATCACCGGCATGTTCTTATATACAAAATTCAAATAGTTGGGTTGGAACTGGGTTAGACTTTTCGTCTGAATTTTCAATTGTCAAAGGTTCTATACAAAAATTGAAAGAAAGAGGTGTCATTGTAATGTTATCAGTTGGAGGAGCAACGTTTACATTTGATATATTTAATCCTGAAAATATAAAAAATTTAGTCATTGATTTAAATTGCGATGGTGTTGACTTGGATTGGGAGGATATTAGAGGTAATATGGCATCTTCGAAACTGTCATATTTAATTGAAAATATGAGAAATAATTTACCCGAAGGATTATTATTATCATTAGCTGCATTTTCAACAGGAGCTTATGGTTTAGATGAATTTCAAAATTGTCAACCAATTAGTCAGAATACTGGTATGTGTATAGAAGGAATTATTAAAGCCGGGCATCTTCTTGATTGGATAAATATAATGTCATATGATGCAGGAAGTAATTTTGACCCTTTAATATCATTTAAATCTTATAGAAAATATTTCAAAGGTCCTTTGATGCTTGGAGCTGAAGTTCCACCAGAAGCATGGGGAGGTCACATAATAACTTTAGAAGAAATTGGAAATTATGTAAATTGTATTCTTGATGATGAAACTCAAAATAATGGGTTATTTGTTTGGAGTTATCATAAAGTTGGAAAACCATCATGTATTGATATAATAAATGAATGTATAAATATTTTCAATACAAATCCTATGAAAGTTTTGTCTGGATGGTCAGAATCAACAACATATAATGCCGGATGCAGTGTTATACATGATGGAAAAAAATATTTTTGCACAACTACTCACACATCTAATCCACTTTGTGCACCTGATGTTATATTATGGATTGAACAGAAAAGTGAAATTCTCAATGATGATGAGAATAAAAATAATACTCCTCCTACATTTGAAACATTCGATGAATGGAAAGAAGATGTTAACTACAATAACGATCAAATTGTAATGTATAATTCTAAAAAATATAAGTGTTTATTAAGTCATACAAGTATTTCATCATGGTTTCCTAGTGAAAAAAATAGAAGTTTATGGAAAATGATATAAACAGCCACATCTATAAAAATTTTATCCAAAATCTTGCATATCTTATTATATCTTCTTCCTTTACTTTTTGATTTTTAAAAAAATTAATTACTTGAACACCATTGACTTCTTTTTCAAATATAAATTTTACCTTATTAGCATCTATACTTTTTCCATTATCACTTAATATTAAAAATCCTCCAACCAAAGCAGTTGGATTTAAACTTTTTAAATGTTTTTCACTGAACTTATCTTCAATAATGTCTATCATCAAACTTGGATCATTTAAAATTTTTACTTTCCTCAATAGATCTATATTATTATTCAAATAATCATTGAATAATGTATTATAAACTATTGAAATATTCATAGTCATGATTTCAAGAGGAGTTTTATTATATCTTTCTCTTTTTTTGCTTCTTTCAAACATATTTCTACTTATTGTTCTAGTTTTTGAACGTATATCTTGCTGCATTTATTTTTAACAGATAAAAAATATATTTTATTTTTTTAATATATGAATTATTTTAATTATTTTTTATACTATTTCTAGTATAAAAATATATATCTATTTCAAACTTTGACCTGTGAACAAATATTTCTTACAAAATTATTTTTGATATCTGATTTTTTTCCTTTTGATGCTTCCATTATATCAATACGATTATCTCTGAAAGAAAAGATTTTATTTGTGATTCGATCTGAATTATTTTGAAAAATAATAGTTTCGTCTTCATTCATTTCATCATTAGAATCATTGTGTAATTCTTCTAATTTTTGGTATAATTCAGATAATTGACTTTCAACGATTTCAGTATTTTTTCTTTCTATTGCTTTGAAAAACTTCTGTGATAGCTTTGTCATTTCTGGATCTTCTATTATATTATCATCTTGATCTTTGTATTTTATTTTCTTTCTTGAGTAATCAACACAAACGATTCTATCTTTGAATGGATATTCTAATGCATACTTTACATATCCATCAACTCCTTGTTTAATATGATCAAGTGTGAGAAACTTAGCTTGTTCATTTAAATGTTCATCTGTAATAGGTTGAAGATTATTTATAATTGTATTTATTCGTTGATTACTATTGTTGTTATTAATAATAGTAGATGTAGATGGTCTATTTCTTATGATGTCCAAAAGTTCATCTTGTAATTCTTTTATACGAGATTCTTTTTCTAAAATAATTTTATCCTTTTCTGATTTTAAAGATGTAATAATTTTATCGTTTTCTAATTTTAAATTTGCAATAATTTCATCTTTTTCCGAAAGTTTTTTATCTACACAGCTTACAAGATGTCTATCCAAATCTTTTTTCTGAACATAATTTTTTAAACAAAAATCGCATTTAAATGAACCTGATAATTTTAATCCTTGAATTTCTAAACAGTATTTTGCAGTTTTCATATGATTTTTTAAAATATAAGAATTTTTGAATTTTTTATTACAATAATCGCAATTTAAATTCATTTTATTTTATGTAACTTATTTTTTAAATTAAAATTTTTTTTTTCGTTTTTTTCGAAAAAAAGCGAAAAAAAGCGAAAAAATTCGAAAAAATTCGAAAAAAATCGAAAAAAATCGAAAAAAAGTAACATTAATTAAAAAAA
>Ga0214923_10001218_pt1 | contig 37157 bp, 28 predicted proteins | sample LL1510_MetaG_FD_177993 | JGI IMG/M metagenome (GOLD analysis project Ga0214923, IMG submission 177993) | Freshwater microbial communities from Lake Lanier, Atlanta, Georgia, United States - LL-1510 | ecosystem: Environmental > Aquatic > Freshwater > Lake | place: USA: Georgia | collected...
TGGCCATTTCCGACTATGATACCATGCTCGACCGTATTGGCGAAACCCGCTCCATCATTGCTACCTTGTGGGAAATGGCCACGCACTATGTCGCCACGACCGGAAAGCCAACCCTGCACCCCATTACCCACGAACCCGTTCCTGCCCCACAATTGTCGATCAGCGACGATGAAATCCGCGGTCTGATGCGCTCACAATTCCGCTTTGTAGAAGACACGCTGGCACGTCTGACACGCCACATGGAGCAAGAACCGATTCTTGGCCTGCTCAACGAAAAACGCAAGCAAGTCGATGCCGAGCAAGGCCTCACCAAAAGCGACGCGGTCGGTGCTTACGTATCCAAGCCACGCACCGGATGGGATGGCCTGCGCGATTATGTGAAGCAGAAAGTGATGCAGAAAGAAATGTGGCTGGATCGCAAGAAAATCGGCGTGGATGAAGTGGCCGCCCGTATTATCGAAGGCATCAAAGGACAGGTCAATGGCATCGCTCCCGCCACCAGCGCGCCGCCGCCCATAACGCCCGAAGAAGCCGCGCCCGGAGTCTCGCGCTACACCTTTGCCAACTACAAAACCTTCGATGGCTGGTCGCATAGCCTGTATCAGCTACTGAGCGAATTCGAACAACGCGATGGCATCGACCCGCAAACCAAAGAAGCCTGCGCCACCGCAGCAAAGGAACTGCGGATGCTCAACCGTGCCATGGTCAGCATGTATGAATTTGCCGATATGGTGATAGCGCGCACCCCGCCAAAACCGCAGCTGCCGCCCCTGTGAGCGCGCCCTTTCCTGCCGCGCTGCGGCAGCGATTTTCTACTGTCATGCAATCTTCGCATAACTGTCATCATGCCGTCGCACACCTGCGCTACACTGATAGCTGTAGTTGAGGATACGCCATGAGCAGCATCACCACCGAAGAACATAGCGCCGCCATTCACCCCGCCAAACGGCTGGAAACTAAGCTGCATAAACGGCTGGAAGAGGCGCTGTATTATTATAACACCTGCCTGTCCATCTGCCGTCACGACCTCAGACTCAATCACGATGGAAGCCTGCTTTATACCTTGCAGGATGAACCCAACCGCGTGGCCGAACACGCATGGAGCTGGATGTGCGATCGAGTGGGCGTGAAGCTCACAGCCATCAGCGGATTTCTGGTCAGCAATCAGGCCGTACCGTCATTAATCGCCTTTGGCACAGATGCACACACCGTCATGGAAGCAACCGCCAGAGCACGCTGGGCACGCAGTTTCCGCCGCGACTTGCGTACCCCGCAACTGGTGGCCAATGGCAATGCCATCAGCCTCTATGACGCGCTGGAACACCACATCACACAGGCCCGCGCAGAAAATACCGATCACAGCAAAGAGGATGTCTCGCGCCTGCGCATGAGCGCGATTTCTGCCACTGGCAACATTCAGGTATCACTGGGCGCCGTGGCCAACGTACTGGGTGAAATAGAAACTTACTACGAACAGCGCGCACAGGAACTTCGCCAGCCCATTACTTCCTCAGAGTAACACGCCATGGCAAAAACCCACAGCAACGCCGCCGCCCCAACCACGCAGATTGCGCCCAACGGCGTCGATTTTCCGCTGGGAAAGAAACTGGCCGACGATGTGCAGGCACTCGATAGCGCCGTGACAGAACTCAAAGCCCGCCTGCGTCATGTCATCCACCTCGATACCAAGGCACAGCCGCGCTATCTGAACGAATATCGTCAGGGCTATGCGGCAGACACCGCGCTCAACTGGTTTAGCGACTATATGGGCAATGACTGTCTGGCGCTGAAAAATCATGTCGGCCCCAAAGAAGGCTCATTGAATGAAACCCGCCTCGACTTGCCACCGCGCACCGCCGAGGAGGCTAATCTGAAATATCTGGCCACTTATTCTTATGCAGAGTCTGCAGCCCGCATTCCGGTGCTGACTGAACCCGAAAGCCAGTTAAAAACGCCAATTTTCGACATTCTCAAAGACATGATACACCCCAACCACAGCACAGCAAGCAAGCGCCCCACCAAACCCGTGCTGGCCACACTGGATACGCTCGACCGCGTGTCTGGCGGCATAATGGCCTTGCAGGCCGATCTGGAAGCGCTCAAAACATACCATGCGGCTGAGGCCAATCGCCTCAAGGCCGCCGAAGCCGGACGTCAGGGCCATCGAGCCGCCGGCTAATCTCACCGCCCCCGCTTTTTTTGAATCCTCTCCCTGAGGGAGAGGATGGCGACGCGGTGCCAGCCGCTAGCCGGTGAGGGGGTATGAAGTTGCGGTCTGCGTGATCTGCGATGACACGCCATTACCCTCTCTACTTATTTACCCTCACCCTATCCCTCTCCCACAGGGAGAGGGGACGCTACGTGCTACGCGACGTTCCCTCTCTCCGCCGTCATAACCCGCTTCAAGCGGGTCATCTCACCCACACCCCAATCCACATGGCTTGCCTGTAAAATCAATTTGCGCTATGGCAATGGGTATGAGTCTTCGCATTGGCGTTTATCCGGGAACTTTCGATCCCATCACCATCGGCCATATGGATATTATCCGCCGGGCGCTGAGCGTGGTGGATCGCCTGATTGTGGGGGTGGCCGAAGATTCGGGCAAGGAGCCAATTTTCGACATGAAACAACGTGCCGCGCTGGTTCAGGACGATGTGGCGGCCTGCCTGAATGGCGATTCCAAACGCGTCAAGGTCTATCCTTTTTCCGGCCTGCTGGTAAATTTTGCGCGTGAACACAAAGCCACGCTGATTGTGCGGGGCTTGCGCGCGGTGTCTGACTATGAATATGAATTCCAGATGGCCTGCATGAATAATAAGCTGGCATCCGATATTGAAACCGTGTTTCTCACCGCATCCGAATCCACGCATTTCATTTCATCGCGCTTTGTGCGCCAGATTGCGCGCCTGGGCGGTGATGTGAGCGAACTGGTGTCCGATAATGTGGCACGCCACCTTGCGCAATACTACCAAACGGCAAAGCGCTGACCTTGCGGCCAGCGCGTCCCGTGCATTGCTCCTTTCCCTCCATGATTGTTGTTGTGTTGTGTACGTCGTTATTGCGTGGATGACTATTCGCCTCTGCCTCCTCTGCCACTGCGATCCGCCACCGTTGTACCGTCACGCAGTGCCACAGCCGCCGGTAAAAACTCGTGGCCCAACGCGGCTACATCATCTGGCGTCATCTGTTCGATGCGGTCAATGCCAAGCCGCTTAAGATCTGCACCCAATTGTTCCGGCGATTGCTGCATCCAACGGGCATATTGCTCCATGGTATGCATACGGGCAAACTGCCCCTGCACATTGGCATTGTCCTGCAACCCACGCAGATGACTGATAGACATATCCAGCGCTTGCCTAACCTCATTTGGATGAGCGGCATTCAACGTTCGCAATTGATCCAAAGTCTCCCGGTATTGCGCCCGCAACCCAGCCAGCATTTCTGCACGGGTAATCACCCGATCACCATCGGTATCAAATCCCTTATATTTCGCGGCAAGATCTGCTGCTGTGAACGGCCTTGGTAAGGCTGGGGAACGGCCTGGTTCGCCTGTCATGACTCATCTCCTCTAATCCTGTTTTTATCTGTGACTGTTCTTGTTGTGGCGTCACTAAACGGTCATCGAACCGTCTTCATACTGTAACAAATGCCCACGCAGAATAGTGTTAAGATTGTGTTAAGATTGCCGCCAAATCGTTAAATTTCTATGAAGCGCCCACAAAAAAGGCGGCACAGCGGCCGCCCTTTTTCTGTTTCTAGCTGTAAACATCAATGTCCGTTAGGCACTAAAATGTCCCTGAGCGGGCCGGTCCTGTCGTTGCCTCAAGAATCCTATCCTTAAACGGCGCAATCAGAGCCTCCACATGCTGCGGCGTAAGCGACTCCACCGTATCAATACCCCGCGCTTTCAATGCTGCCTGCAGCTCTTCTGGTCTGATGCCTGCCAGCTGCGCTATCTTGAGCGGATCTAACCCGTCCTTCAATATGTTAACAGATGCAGGGCTATCGGCTGCCCTAGACCCAAACGCCTTGATTGCCGCAGCAAGCCCCCCTGGCTGTTTAGCAAGACTATCAAGGAATGCCGGTATCGTCGTTTGCAAATGCGTTATAAACTTACCAGCACTTAATACGTTATCACCGTTGGTATTCAATTTTGCCAGATTAGTCGCAATCGAGTCTGCTGTAATTGTTTCTCCTCCAGACATATATTCTCTTGGTTTGCCTGCCATATATAATACTCTCTCTGTTTATCGTTTTTTAAATTGACTCCTGCCTGAGGCAGTAAGCCGTCACTAAACGGTCATTAAACCGTCTTGTTACTGTAACAAATGGGGTGTTTGTTTTGTGTGAAGGTTTGGTGAAGATCGCCCCAGTGGCAACCTCACACCCCCTCACCGGCTAGCGGCATATGCCGCGTCGCCATCCTCTCCCTCAGGGAGAGGATTCAGGAGTCACCACACACAAACGAAAAAGGCAGCGCTGATGCTGCCTTCTCTAAGAGGTTAAATCTATCATTGGTCTATCGTTTAATAACGGTTCCTGCTGAAGCATCAGCTACAACCTCACGCAGAGCTGGCTTAAATCCTGTACCCGTTGCTGTCATTCCATCAAGCCCCGCTCTGAGAGCACCGATCGCGGCCTGTTTTGCATCAAATACTGCATTTGCGCGAAGAATCGTTTCTGAGCCAGAAATGACTTCACCTCTGGCGATCTGGCCAATACCATCCCGTAGAGACGACACAGGAGGCTGAATTCTTGTCGGTTGCGGAACACCTGTTTCGAATGCCATTTTTCCCTCACTATCTTCCGGTTGCTTGCCGAAATTGACCTGATTTTTCTTGTCCTTTTCGAAGCCAGATACTGTGTCACACAACTGACCCCGAACTGTATTCTCACTGTAACAAAAATGAGGGCTTCGAAATGTGACACTTTTATGAAGATTGTGTCACATTGGGCAAAAAACGGGGGCAGCCAAAGGCTAGCGGACCCGCTGTTTGTCGCCAATTTCAAGGAATTTCAACTGGTCATGAAACTGCGGCGGCAAATAGGCGGGAAAACGGCTATCCACCCCAGAAAGTTGCTTGATATAAGCTCCCACCACATTCACGCCGCACAAAGCTTCCGGCGACACCAGATGCCACCCCGTTCCCGACAGGTTGCACCGTGCAAAATCCATCCCCGCGGCTACCCCACGCGGCAAGGCCATGCCCGAGAAATCAATCAGCGCCTCCGGCTTTCCATCGAGCAACGCATCGCGCAAGCCATTAAAGGCCGCCACATCGCCATCATACATGGCTTTGATGAGCGCGCCGCTTGGTTTGACCATGTGCAGGCTACGCCCTCCATGATGCAACTGCCATGCGGCCAGCTGTTCGGGCGATAGCCCCTCCGGCGGTTTGCGATGTGCGGTGTGTCGTGCGGTCGGTCTGCCCATAGTTCGTAACCAAATGGCCCTCATCATAGCAAAAATCCACCCGATACCCAACGCAAAACACCCGATATCGTGGACAGAAATACCGCTGCACTTGACAGACAAGCGCAAACCGCTAGCTTTTAGGCCTCAATGAAGGAGCCCTTCCATGAAATTTCTGTTCACCCTGCTGACCCTGATCCTAGGAGCATCATTTATGACCGACGCCAACGCCCGCGACCCCGAAAACACGCTGTATCTGCAACTCAAAGACGGCCGCGTGGTCATTGAAATGTACGCAGACAAAGCACCCAACCATGTCAAGCGCATCAAAGAACTGGCGCGTCAGGGCTTTTATGATGGGGTGGTCTTCCACCGCGTGATCGAAGGGTTCATGGCCCAAACCGGCGACCCCACCGGCACCGGCACCGGCGGTTCCGGCCAGAAAATCCGCGCCGAGTTTAACGATGTGAAGCACAAGCGCGGCACCGTGTCGATGGCACGCGCCTCTGACCCAAATTCCGCGGATTCGCAATGGTTCATCTGTCTGGCCGCAGCACCCTACCTCAACGGCGAATACACCGCATGGGGCGAAGTGGTCGAAGGCATAGAATTTGTCGATAAAATCAAAAAAGGTGACAAAGACATGAATGGCCAGGTCACCAATCCCGATAAAATCATTTCGGTTAAAGTGGCGGCTGACGTCAAGTAGCGCTACGGGATTAGATGTTAGCCATCCGGCGCCGAAAGTGATACTATGGCCGGATGCCTGAATCTTCATGCCTAGCCCTTAACAGCGATGCTCGTATCTGACTTCGATTTTGAATTGCCCGATGAGCGGATTGCCACGCAGCCTTGCGAGCCACGCGATGCGTGTGGCCTGCTGGTAGTGAACAAGTTCTTTTTCGATTTTCAATTCCATCAGCTGCCAGACCTGCTCAAGCGCGGTGATCTGCTGATCTTCAATGACAGCAAGGTGATTCCCGCCCGCCTGTTTGGCCAGCGCGGCGAGGCTAAGGTGGAAGTGCTGCTGCATAAGTTGCTGCGCCCCACGCCAAACGATAGCGCCCCACTCGCTGAGGGGTTGCGCCCCGCGCAGACCGATAGCGTAGATAACGCAGAGTCTCGATGGGAGGTGTTCCTGCGCCCAGCCAAGCGCATAAAAGAAGGACAAATCATCTACTTCGAGCGCGGACTTGAAGCAACACTTCTGGCCAAACATGAAAACGGCACCGCCATCGTTGCCTTTAATCAGTCGGGCGAGAAGTTTCTGGCAACCCTCTCGCATATCGGCCATATGCCACTGCCACCCTATATCAAGCGCGCCGATTCGGCGGCTGACAAAAAGAACTATCAAACCGTCTATGCACGGGATGCGGGGTCGGTAGCCGCACCCACCGCCGGACTGCATTTCACCAAAAAGCTGATGAACCGCCTGAGCGAAAAAGGCATCGACCATGCCTTCGTCACGCTGCATGTGGGGGCTGGCACCTTTCAGCCGGTGAAGGTGGAGGACACCCAAGACCATGTGATGCATGCGGAATATGCCATCGTTCCCAAAGAGACGGCGGATGCCATTAATGCCACCCGCGCCCGCGGCGGAAAAATTATTGCCGTGGGCACCACGTCCTTGCGTATTCTGGAAACGGTTGCGGCAGAGGATGGCACCATGCGCCCCTTCGCCGGAGAAACCGATATCTTCATCACGCCGGGCTATCGCTTTAAGGTGGTGGATCGGCTAGTGACCAATTTTCACCTGCCTAAATCGACGTTGTTTATGTTGGTCTGCGCCTTTGCGGGCCTGCAGCAGATGCGGCTGGCTTACACCTATGCCATTGGCGCCCGCTACCGCTTTTATTCCTACGGCGATGCGTGTTTGCTCGATCGCCAGCGGCAAAGCTAAATCATCGCCGGAAAGCGGCAATGCCGCGCAAAGCCCTTCGCGGCGCCTGAGCGCAAAAACCCGATGCGTGTTTGCTCGATCGCCAGCGGCAAAGCTAAACTTGTTTTACGCTCGCCGATTGTGCGTCTGGAGCCTTGCGTAAATCCGGCGGCAAATCATTTTCTTCAGGCTCACGTGACTCTGCCAGTTTGATGGGTTGGCTGGCAGCCCTGATTCCCGCTGCGGCCAGTTGCGCTGCTTCAAGGCGTATTTCTGGAGCCGGTTCGACGCGCGCCACTTCGGGTTTCACCGCCGGCACCCGATCCTGCGAAAACTGATACAAGGTGCCATCAGATGCCACCACTTCCACCGCCGCCCAGAATTTGCGCTCTGCCGAAAGGCGCCGCGCTCGAATGGCCGCCGGCTCATGATTTTGAATCCCCGCCACACCGATACGGTCTCTGATCCGCTCCCCTTCCCGCGCCGCTTCACTGCGAATGGCAAGCAGCTCATTACGTGCCAGAATGGCCGCATTGAGCGAATCGGGATAGCTCTCGCGAGGCTCCGTGGGTAAGGACACCGCTGCCGCACGGGTTAAAGACACTTTCATCGCCGCGCGCGCGGCAGGGTCTGCCAACATCGCCTCCATAGCAGACAGCGATACTCGCGTCGCTTCGGCCATCTCGCGTTCTGCCGCCTGACGCACCGCTCTGGCGGCCGCACTTTCATGCACCTGCAAGGTTGGCAACGCCCCGGGAAGCTCCCGCGCCGATTCTGCTCTGGCTCTGGCCAGCTCTGCCGCCGCCAATGCCAGCCGCTCGCTTGCTTTCACCAATGCGTCAACCGATGGCACATGCACTGCCCCCTGCAACCCTGTTGTCAGTTCCTCAGCAAAGCGTGCTGAATTCGATACCGCCGCCACCATCGTAGGATTGATCGCCTCGGCCAATTCCTTGGGAATATTGTGCCGCGCCACCCATTGCGCATATTCATGCCCCACCGCAAGCCCTGCGGCGGTGCTAATCATCACTCCCGGCGCTTCTGCTGCGATGGCTTTTCCAGCTATGGCATACCATTCGCTGAGTTGATCTTCGGTGAGCTTCTTATCCAAAAACGCCTGCTCGGCCCTTGCTTTAGTGGGAATCAGCATCACTCCGGCAATCAGGCTTCCCGCCAGCGGCGGAATGAGCAACTTCGCGCCCGTTTTAGCCACAGGAAGGGCGGCTTTAATTACCGTCGGGTGATGCGCCAGCGGCAGATGTGGCACACGCTCCGCCAGCTGCACACCGTATTTTACTGTCAGCTCAGCGTTCGCTTTTTCAAGTTCTTCTAACCCTCCACTGCGTACCATCGCTATCGCCGCTTCACGATAGGACTCTGCTGAACGCACGGCGCGCCCTGCTGCCTTATCCTGTAGTGCTGCTAATTGCTCATACCGCGTCATTCCGGTCTGCATGGCAGTCATGCGTTCCAAGCCTTCGCGGTTGAATGCTTCATAGTCAGGTAGCCTGCTAAATGCCTCCATCAGCTGCAATCGTGCTGCCACCAGCGGATCGCCTCCGGCTTTCTCAAACGCCGGAACCTTCTCGCCTATAGTAATTGCAAATTTGATCATTTCCACACGCTGAGCAACCGCACGTTCCACACGGGCTGCCAATGTCTCTGCCGCATCATGAAAATGCGGCCGGTAAATCTTATCGTAGAAGTCGCTGCCATAGGCCCGACTCAGCTCTGCATGAACACTTTGCGTACGCTGCGGTTCTGGCAGATGGTCGCTTAAGCGATATAGCGCCGCATGTGTGGTGGCTATCTCCGCCACCGTTTCCGACAAACGATCATCAGGATGATAACCAATCAGATGCTGCGGTAGATTTCTTAGCCCATCGGTAAGCTGATCAATGGGCGTTAACACCCCTGTCTTCGGATGCTTCACCTGAGTGACAACAAACGCATTATTGTGCGCACGCCGCTCCATCTGATCCTTAAGCCAGTTGGCGTAGGCCGCTTTCACATCGTCCGGTAATTCTTCCGATCTGAACTTTCCAGCTCCCTCGAGCATGACCAATAACCGATCCAGATGATGACCCGCCTCATGCGGTACCGCCCCTGGCTTAATGTGCGCACCACTTGCATCAACCGTTACCCGATAGGCCGTGCCATTCCCCGGAATGTTTAATGCGCGGTTACCACGCAGCGAAAAGAAAGCGTCCGCTGTCTGATTATCCTGGTTCGCAGGTGATAGCCAAGCCCGCTCGGACAAAAACGCCACCGGTGCGCCCGTATGAATCGCCAGCGACTGCATGAAGCGCGGCCAGCCTTTCATCTCGCGCACATAGGCATCCATCAGCTGCGTGCGATGCGCAGGCGTCAGCTCATTGGTCGGGTCGATAAATGACGCATGCCGCGCCAGATATGCCCGAATCTCCGCTTCTGTAATCGGTTGCGCCATGGCACACTCCTCCACCCTCCACTATGCCAAACCGAGGTTAACGAAGGATTAAAATATCCAATTTTTTCAGTAAGAAGAGGCCTGTTTTTGGTTACGCCACGCCGCGTTGTTCTTCCTGCTCATCAGGCGCCTTGTCTTTGCGCGCATCGATCTGGCCGGATTTAATCCGCTCGCTGCTGGCATCGGCAATATCGGTTGCCCCGCCTTGCGGCCGATCCTGCACCGCTTCGGCAGCTTTTTCCGGCGGCGTGCCCACCCCAACAAGAAACGCCTGCGCCCGCCGATCCACCACTTCTGCACGGAAGGTAATCGGCGTATCCACTCCGGTCGTCCAGCCAATGCCTGCCACGCGAGGATCCGCCAGAATACGCCGGTAGGTATCGGCCACCTGCAATCCGGGAATCGGCTGCAACCGCCGGTCAATGTCAGCGCGTACCCTCATGATAGGTTCTTGCAACGCTCCCGAACGAATCTTGCCATCTTCAATGATAGCCGTTTCAGGCATTTTAGCGCGCTGCCGTGCTCGATCCAACGTCGGACCATCTGGTGCCGCTCCTTGATCTGCTTCAACTTCAATCCTTTCATCCGGCAATCCTGCCAACTCTGGATCCAAGTCAAATGCATACCGCAGATACTCTGAAGGATGTATACCGGCCGGAATTTTCCCCTCTGTTTCGGCGTCTGCAGCCAACCGCACCCGATCCATTATATGGCGCACGGCCTGCTGCTCGGATGTGGATAGCTCTGTCACTCTGCCAGCCGCACGCGCTTCCCGTAATTTTTTAATGGCTTGATCCGCCAGTTCTGCCATGTTGCCTTGCCGGATCGCTTCCCGAATATCCGGGTGATTCGCCATGGCTTGATCTGCGGCCACCGCTAGTCTGGCTTGGGTTCTCTGGTTTCTATAGCTTTGCACCATTTTATCCCATACATCCGATACTGTGCGGCGATGTTCTGCTGTCCAGAAATCATCACCGCTCAATCCCGGAAAATCTTGTTCTGTGGGGCGGTGTTTGTCGAACCCTATTGCCAAGGCTGGAATTCCCAGCCCTTGCTCCAGATCCCGCGCGACCAACCGCTCAAAACTCCACCCCATTCTTACCGGGTCATTGACCCGCACTAATTCCGGTGAAGCATAGACGCCCATTGCAACATTCACCAGCGACTGTGACTGATCTCCTGAAATCACCTGTGTCAGATGCAGGTTACCATCAATAATCTGTCTGGCCACCGCCGCATCCTTCCCACTATCCAGCGCCGCTTTGATCTCCTGTTCTGTCCACGCGTTACCCGTTGCTGGATTAATCGTACCGGGAGCACTCTGCGCTGCACGCGCTGCCTCTGCTATACCCAATGTGCGGTCAATATAGTCTTTCATCGCCTGACGATAGAGCGCAACCTGCTCTGGCTTCCATGGCTTTAAAGATGCCGTGCGAAGCTCTGCGGCTTGTTGTCTAACTTGTTCGCGCTGCGCAATTCTGGCCGCCATGTCAGAGGGTGCAGGGAAATACCCTGCCAACGCCGGGAGCTGTGCATGGGCCATAGTACCCAGCACCTGCTGATGCTCTAGGGAAAGCTTACCAATCATTGTCTGGATATCAGCATCTGGTACACCCAATTCTTTTGCTGCTGTCATCGCGGCGAGCATCTCAGACGCACGCTGCGTTACAGCACCTCCTTCTGTTTCAGTCATCGCGGCAAACGCTTTTGCCTGTTGCTCCAGACGTGTCTGTGCGACCAGCAGTTTCATTTTAGGCGTTGGCGCAGGCAAATGTGCCGCTAGATTTGGAAAATCCACATAAGCGACATTGCCAAGATATTGCTTAACCTCACTCGGCAGGGCGGCTATTTCTGCCCCGATCTGCGTAGCAGACACCCCAGCCCAACGTGCTTCATCCATCGTCGACAAGACTCTACGCACTGCATCGGGCTCATCCTCTTTATTTGCTGACACATACGCTGCCACTTGTTCTTTCAGTTCGGCAACCAACCCTGCCCGATAAGAATCCGGAAATATACCAGACAGCACGGGAAATCCAACATATGCCACCGCGCCCATAGCCTTCCATTGATCGGCCGATAACCCTGCTGTCAATTGTCGTATACTCGACTCATCAATACCTGCTTCTCTTGCAGCCTTGATAGCTGTCAACAAGGCTTCTGCTTTCAATCCAACCTCTTCCAGAGGAAAATTGATCTCATTCTTTTCTGCCGCTGCATGTGTGGTTACAAATGCTGACACATGTTCACTAAGCGTAGTCATCTGTGTCTTGGCTGTACTCACCCGCTCTGCCAATAGGGTGCGGTAGCGGTCTGCGGCCAGAGGAATGCGGTCCCTCAGGCTCGCCGGAATCACCGCCAGATTCATCTGCAGTCGCTGCGCCTGAGCCAGCGTGAGCTTCTTCAGGCCTGCCTCTATATCCTCGGGGCGCAAACTCGAAAACAGCGCCATCTGATGCTGAATATCTGCCGCTGAGGTTGGCATTTTCGTAGATAACGCGACCACCCGCTCTGTGATTCGTTCATGCAGATGCTCATACGCCGCTAACCTCAACGCTTCCTGATGGTCTTCACCCGTTTCTGCCACAGGCGGCAGATGCGCGACCAACTGCGCCACATCTTCCAGCGGCATGCCTTGTATTGCAACTTGCAGTTTTCCATCTTCTGCCAATACGGTTTTCATCAGCTCTGCAATGCGCTGCGCATCGCCAGACATTAACGCCGCACGGGCCTCTGTCATCAAGAAATGCTCTGCGTTGAGGCTGAAAGCCTGCATGCGTGGATCGGTCTGATCTCTGGTCAGATCAGCCAACCGCGCCAATAAATCGGGAGACAACAATGTCTGTGGTAAGCGCCTTAGCTCATCAACGTTAAGCCCTTTCAGCGTTGCATCACCTGCCAGAACGGTCAGCAGATTTTCCCGCGTCACATCTGAACGGCTCAACAGCTGGTGTAACGCTTGTGTGCGCTGCCAGTCAGCAGCAGCCTGTTGCGAAACAGTGCGCAACTGTGGCGGAAGCGAGACAAAGAACCGACTCATCTCATCCGCTGTTGCTCCAATAGCCACGGCTTTTTGTACCATGGTAATCGCCTCTCGATGCTGCATCTCTTGTGAAAATGGCAATTTTCCAAGCCGTGCAGCTTCCTCATTCAAATAGGCGACTCTTGCCGCCTCCCGATCCGCCGGTGAGGCAAACGGAATCTCACTCCAAAGAGATGCCACTTCATCGCGGGACGCCGCATTCACCATGCTCACAGCAGAGCGAACAAGTTCATTCTTCGCCAGCGTGTGTAAGACAGACCCAGCGGGCATCACATCACGCAATACGATATTATCATCTATACTGGCTTGCCGAATTGCCTCGGCAATCCGGTTAGTCGTCGGCAATCCGGCAATTACGGACCCAATGTCGCGATCCGATATCCCTGCCGTTCTGGCATCGCTGATTATTTTAGTCATCGCAGAGGATTCAATGATTCTCACTTCATGGGTTGATGCTTCGAACGCCATCAGTTTTTCACGCAGCTGCGCGAGATGCGTATTCGTCGCCTCCACGCGTGCTGCCACCGCTTTGCGATAATCCTCCAGAACTGCTGCCTGTACACTCCCTGCTGCGACCGGCATGGCCGCTAATTGCGCTTGCAGCGCACGGGCCTGTTCGGATGGCATCTGCGCCATTGCCGCTGCAATTTCCGCATGACCAATAGACTGTAATTCACCTTCCCCGCTCAGCAACTGCCGTACTGCCTGTGGCCCCTTATCAGCAATATCTGCCAGTTGCATGGCCACGCGCAGATGCAGACCTTCTGTTGCCATCGTCCGCCACTTCGCGTATGGATCCTCTCCTTCTGTTGGAACAGGTGGCATATTTCTGCTAATTCCAGCCAGGTCCTCAAGGCTGGCGAAGCTAATCATCGCTTCGATCTGCTCTGGCGGCAACCCTTCGAGTATACTCCTTCTGAGTGCTTCATCACTTGCATTTGCAAAACGGAACCGCGCTTCACGCACCAGCGCCTCGCGGGCAGCGGTCTGCATCGCTTTCAGGCGATCATCGCTACTTCCTGATGCCAACTGAAACAAATTACGCAAGTCGCCCGCCACCAGCAAGGTGGCAGGCAACTGCGCCAGTTGATAGGAAGATAAATCTCTGAACGCATCGGACTGCAATGCGTGCTGCAGTGTTTCTGCTGTCAGGGGCTGTTTGTCCAACACCGCCAGCAGGGCGCGCGTGTGTGGCCACAGATCAATCGCCGCTTGCGTTTGTGTACGCAATGCTTCAGGCAGCGCGGCAACATAGCGTTTCATTTCTTCGGCCGTTGCGCCCATAATCAGTGCCCGTTGCGCATCTAATGTAGCCGCTCTTGCACGCGCTTCATCCGATGGCTGGCCAGCCAACATCTGCACTTTGCGCTGCATAAACGCCATTCTGGCTGCCGCTTTGTCGGCCTCGGTGATGCCTGGAAAATCTTTCCAGCTTGGATCCATATCTTCCCGCCATGGATCAAACGCTTCTATACTCAGCGCTTCTATCGCACGGCGTTGCGCCACCTGCTGAATATGCGGATGGGCCGAAGCAAGCGTGCGCAAACGCAGCGCATCCGCTGCACCAAGATTGGCAGCAATGCGCTGCACCAGCGGCGCACGATCCCAGATACCATGCACATCATAGCCCAGATTGCCCATGATACGAGAAACTTCAGAAGAGCTGCCCAGAAATGTAGAGCTCAACAGCCAGTTATCAACTGCTGTCGGCAATGGCAACCTCTGTATCTCACTCATGTCAAAACCTGCTGCCTGCATCGTTTCTGCCAAAGATGCCGGTGTCAGGCTGGCATTGCCAAGCAGGCGCGATAACACTTCCGTATAGGCATCTGCTTTAATGCCATTACGAATACGCGACCCCATAAAATCCGTTGGCAGAGCGCGTAATGCACCGCTTACTTTCTCTGCGCCCGACAATGGCGTGAACATGGAGCGCATCACCCCATCTTCTCCCAAGAATCGGCTGATTTCTGTTGGCGAAGCACCCATTCTGGCTGCACGAATCGCCACTTCAGTGACGTAAGGGATAGCGCGCTTGCGGTCGGCTTCATCACTGCTGCCCGCCAGTCGCATCGCTTCTTCCGCTGCATCCTTCAAATAGAGCGAGCGCGCACGATCCAGCTGTTCCTGCGTGAACCCGCCTGCTGCCAGCATGTCGCTGGTGAGCTCACCGGCGGCAATTTTTGGCTTCAGATAGTCTTCAATTAACCCTTGGCGTGCGGCTTCAAAATCGGATTCTTTGAATCCAGCTTTGAGCAATTCTTCGCGGTTGATGGTTCCCGCTTTTATCTGCTCTTGCACATGGCTGACCAGATGTGCCGTTAATTGATCGCGCAGCGATGCTACCCCACCAAACATGCCGGCTTCTTTTTCTGCTATTGTCCGCAACCTCAACTGCTGCGCCAATGGCAGAAATTTGATTAAATCTATGCGCGCATAAGAACTGCCCAGCATTGGATAGAGCGAACCACCCTCTTTCAATGAAGCTGCAATAGTTTTATCGTCTGACTCCTCTACAAATTGCTTAAGCCCTTTGATGAGCATCCCTCCTGCTAGAGAATTGAGCCGATGATGTATATTCTCGCCCGTATGATCGTTACTCCCCGTCATAAATCCGTTGCGATCGCCTCCGTAATACAGCCGCGATAAGCTGCTCAGGGACATGGGCGCTACATTGAGTTGTTCATTCCCGCTAACGGCTGCAATCATTTCTGGCCCGGTAAATCCCTGAGCCCTCATCTGTCCGTAAGACAGCCCTTGCTCTAAAATCGCCATGCGTGCACTCAGGATACGATCTTTGGTTAATGGCTTGATCATCCGAATCACGGGTGCATCGCCGGAAGGCTTGGTTATCACCTCAGGCGCTGTACGAATTCTTTCTTCCAGCAAGGGCAATAACGCATTGTTGGACTGCCCTGCTTCGCGAATCACATCTCTGAGAGCGGCCGCCTGCTCTCCACCCAGCAAGGAAACAAAGTGTTTTCGCGCCTGTTCGTCGCTTTTGACGTTAAACACGGTCTGTAATACGCCACCTTCAGCAATCGCTGCGCGCAATTGCTCCTGATTCAACCCCGCGATAAAATAGGATGGATTTCTGCGCATGAACTGAATGGCCGCATCGCGTACATCTCTCATTTCACGCGCTTTGCTTTTGAAAATGTCTGCCCTGCCATCACGGCCAAAGAACTGCATCAGCGTAGGAGCATCCATGGCCGGCAGTTTCAGCGCATGGCTTCCCGTGAATGCCTGACGAATCTCAGCAGGTGAAAATCCTTCCATCCATAATGATTCGAGCGTTACTGATTCACTGATAACGCGCTGGCGCAGCGCAAGGATTCTCTCGCGGTTAGACATGTTGTGCCCTCCCGCTATCCATCATAGTCAACCGTTGCGTGTAAGAACCCGCCCCCATCAATCGCTCACCTTATGTTTTGCGCCATTACTTGCGAATGGCTGATAGGGCAATTATAGCAAAAAACGGCTATTTTCCGTAGCGTTAAGCGCGTTAAACACTATGAAGATTATGTGACAATGCGCCCGCGAAAGCCCCTTATTTCACGCTTGTTTTAGATTATTATTCGCTGGGCATTAATCAAACCGTAACCCTTTTGCGCTAGGATCAGCCGGTTAACCCTCAGAAAGTTGGGATATTCCAAATGGCACTCCGGCCACGCACTCTTGAGACCGCCGCTTGGGCCGCCGCAGTGGGTGATGCCCTCACACGCAAACAAGAGCAGGTGGTCGCCGATGCACAACGCGGCAGACGCAATCGTCGCGTCATTGAACGCGAAGCAGTAGACGAGCTATGTCAACACATTCAGGGGCTGGAACCGTTGCGCGCCTATTTGTGGTTCGATGGCATCGATATTCCCAGAACTGGAGCTGAATTTGATGCTTTCGTCGCCGCCTTGCCACCGGCCGATTTGGCCGCCTTCCGCACCGTTTGGGAACGCGCCCGCCAATCACTCACCACACCGGCGCCCGCCATTTCATTCACCACCCGACCAGATGAGGCCGTCTATGCCGCACAAATTGCCGCAGCAGCGCCGGGCAATCGTCCGTGCCCCACTCCGCTTGGCAACCGTGGAAGACGTGGAGGTCCCATGCAAATGCAAGACGAGGTGTTCGATGCGCCACGCATTCAAGGCGGTCGCTTTGCCATGGTAGATTACAATTTTCTCTATCCGGATATGCTGGAGTTTATTTCAGACCACACCACCAATCTGCACGAATTTCTGCGCGTCAACCGCGTGCTGAGCCGCTGGGGTGGCAAAGCACTCAGTGAATCGATGGGGTTTAATTCCAACGCCATGCTGGAATATGAAAATCGAGGCCAACATCCCAAACACGATACGCTGCGCCAACTACAAAATATCCTTTTTATGGATAATGATGCTGGTAAGCGCAAAACGCTGCAGCTGGAAGATCTGGTCATCCGCGATAAGGTAACCGCAGGCAATTACTGCGTTGAGGATGGCAATTACCTTGGCTACATCCAGCACACCAAAGACCTGCCTCGCGCCTTCTGGCATGCCACACTGTCGGCTTTTTGCTTTCCGCAGGAATGGCACGCCCGCGCCAATCAACCCAGTTGGTCTGATGTATTGCTCAAACCCGGATCACAGGGCGAATTTGTGCGCGCCATCCGGCTACATCTGAATATGCGGCAAACCGATCTGGCTGATATCATCAATCGACGCGAGCCTGTCGGTCTCAGCCGAAGCCTTATTTCTCATATCGAAAATGACCGAACCCTCGCATTGAATGAACATCAATATATGGCGCTGTTGCGATTTTTTGATGAACAAAATGCCATCGCCCGCGCTAATGGACAGGACCCCTTCTTCGACATGGCTCTGGCGCGCCAGCGTTTTAACGAATGGGCCCAACGCGCTGAAGGCATCGCCGATGGCAACCGGCGCGGCCGTGATGAAGAGGATGAGGTGCCGTATCCGGAAGATGCGCCGCGCATTCCACTTGGCGCTGCAGCGCCAGCGCAAGATCAGCCACGCCCTCAGGTTCAAGCTGGAACCATTCACATCAATACCAACGCAGAAACGCTAGGAGATTCCCCTTGCATACCCGCTCGCCATGCGCTGTTTCTCAACCATCCACGCAACGCATCCTATGAGGGCATGGACACCCAGAACCTCCCCACCATCGCCACAGAAACCCGAAACTTTCATGAATTTGTGACTGTCAGCCGTCTGCAAAAACCAAACGCTTCGCGCGCGGCGAATCTGCCCGAAGGTCTCAAACAAACGGATCTGAGAAATATTGAAATGAAGGGCGCATTTCCATCGCTGGAAAAATTTGCCCTACTGAGTCGCTGGTTGTTTCCCGATGATTCTCCGAACATGGAGGCCAACCGCGCCAAACTGGAACAGCTCTTCATTGAAAACAAAGTAGCCATTGCTGCCGGTGCTATGGCCGCAGAACGCAATAACTCAGTAGAAAACAATCTCAAACACTTACCGAAAGCCTACTGGGATCAGGTGTTCTTACGCTTCCAGCACCCCGATCAATGGGCCGCACAGCCAAACCCTCCGGCCTGGCGCGATGCGGTAATGGAAATCACCAGCCGTGGCCTTTATGTGAAGGCATTCCGTCTGGCGCATGACATGACGTCAGGCGCGTTTGGTCAAGCATGCGGTGCCAAAAACCTGCTGTCTTATGTCGAAAATGATGCAGATACGCATCCGGGCAATGACGCCGCCTACCGCGACCGCATTCTGCCAAAGATCGCAGAAATGGATGCCGCCGACGTGGCACAAGGCAAGCCCAGCCGCTATGAGGATTCGTACCGCGATTTAGACCCCGTGCGCACGCGCAGCCCGTGGCCGCGCACCGCTTACCGCCTGCCTTATGGCGCGCAAGACCCCGATTTACCCGAATAATCACGCCCAGTGCGCGTCGTCGCCATCATTTAGTCATCAAAATGTCATGGCATCTTCACACAGATTCTGCCCAGATTTTCGTATCATAGCAGCAGGTGTAACCTATTGAGCGTTCAAAACACGGGAGAAATGGCGTGTCAGACACTTCGGCACAAGGCACATCAACGGATAACACGTCACTGACCAGTATTGCGCATCTGGCGCATGTGGTGGCGTTTGGCCAGATGGTGCGCAACCGCACCAAAACACTCGTGCTGAATGAGAAAATCCGCCCCAAAGACCTACCGCTAAAAGACGGAAAGGAAGAGGATGTTCGCAACGCTTATGCGTTTGCGGACTATATCACCGCCAAACCGCGGCCGGAAGGCTGGCCCGAAATCAAAACAGAAGATGCGGTGCAATGGTATCTGGGGCATGATGTCCCGCGTAATAACATGCACTATCTGCTGCTGCTCGATACGCTACAAATCTCGCCTGCCAATGGCGCATGGAAGCTGAACAAAGCGGGCCTGCCCATTCACACCAAAAGTAACGGCAAAGCCTTCGGCGAAGAGGATATTGCTGCGTATAAGGGTACGGATAAACCGTTCCTCAGCATGGCCTCCAAACTCTATGACTGGCGGCAATCGCATCTGGATGCGCTTGCAGCAGGCAAACCTGTGGTGGAGTATGACGTTCCTGCGCGCCCTGCCCCTACGCCGGTGGTGCAACCCAAACCTATCGTGATGCGCAAAGGCAAGGGCGGCGGCAATGCGCTGGCACAATATGATGACCGCCATACCGGCCCACGGGCGCACGACCCCTATACGCAGGGAGACTACCGAACCTTCTCCCCTCTTTATACCCAAGATGGCAGGCCACAAAATCCGGCCGGTGAAACCAAGCTGCTGGATATCGCCGCCAGAACTGAAAATTTCCATGAATATCTGCGTGTCACGCGCATGCTCAAAGGCTTCACCATCGAGAAACTGGAGAAAGTGGAAGGCATCGGCCACAATGTTGACGGCTGGGAGATTCGCGGGGAGTTCCCCAAGCTCTATAATCTGAGCGTATTGAAAGACGCGCTGTTTCCAACGCCCATGATGCTCAATTCCGGTGAAGATGCGGGTGAGAAACTGGTGCGCCTGTTTGTGAAAGGAAAAACCAACAATGCCAATCATGCGTTGGCAGCGAGCAATCACACTGCCTTTGCCGCTGACTTAATGGAGCTACCCAAAGAATACTGGATCGACGCGATGCGCAAGGCCAGCGATCCTAAGGGCTGGAGCACTATCCCCCAAAGCAAGCGTCATGTCTGGCATGATAGCGTGATCGACCTGAAAACCCGCAGCGATTATGTGAAATCCATCCGCTACAGCATCCCTCATCCGGAATATCCCATCGATGAAGCCACACCGGAGCGTGTGCGCCTGACGCCCGCCAACACCGAGCTGGATTTTGCCGCAATTGCCGGAAGAGTGGGTATAACGTTTCCACATTCCAGCATTGAGAATTTGGAAAATCATGGGCATCGCATTGAAGATAACACCAAACCTTATGTCGAATTGAAACAGATGCTCACACACTTCAATGCGGCGCATCCCGATACCTCCTTTGCCCGTGCCTATAATGTAGACGCCATGGACAGGCTGGCCACCTCGCTGTGGGCCGACCGCGCCAAGGCAGCTAACGGCCAAGGCACCGGCACCAATGGTCGTGGCGGCGGATCATAAAACACCACTCGTGACAAACCCATTAAATCCGCTATAACCAGCCTATGAGCTTACCTTTTTCCATTCATGCCACCGATGGGGCAGCGCGCTGCGGCACGCTTTCCACCGCTCACGGCGAGATTCGCACCCCCGCCTTCATGCCGGTGGGCACCTGCGCCACAGTGAAGGGCATGACGCCCGATGCGGTGCGCGCTCTGGGGGCCGATGTCATTTTGGGCAACACCTATCACCTGATGCTGCGGCCCGGCGCCGAACTCGTCAAACAAATGGGCGGCCTGCATAAATTCATGAACTGGCCGCACCCGATTCTCACCGATTCCGGCGGGTTTCAAGTGATGTCGCTGTCCGACCTGCGCCAGATCACCGAAGATGGCGTAACCTTCAAATCGCATCTGGATGGCAGCATTCACGAACTCACGCCCGAGCGGGCGATGGAGATTCAGCGCCTGCTTGATTCGAATATCTCGATGGTGCTGGATGAATGCACCCCCTATCCCGCCACCTTCGCACAGGCACGCGATTCGATGCAGCGTTCCATGCGCTGGGCGCAGCGCTGCCGCATCGCCTTCAAAGACCGCAGCGGCTATGGCGCGTTTGGCATTGTTCAGGGCAGCACCTATGAAGAGCTGCGGCTGGAATCGGTGGCGGCGCTCAAAGACATGGAATTCGATGGCTATGCCGTGGGCGGGCTGGCCGTGGGCGAGGGTCAGGCCGTCATGTTTGAGGTGCTGAACTACACCACCCCCGCCATGCCGGACGATAAACCGCGCTACCTGATGGGCGTGGGCAAGCCGGATGATATTCTGGGCGCCGTGGAGCGCGGCATCGATATGTTCGATTGCGTGATTCCCACCCGCTCAGGGCGGCTGGCACGCGCCTACACCTCACGCGGGGAGGTCAATCTGCGCAACGCCCGCCACCGCAATGACCCGCGACCGATTGATGAGAGCTGCATCTGCTATGTCTGCTCGAATTATCCGCGTGCCTATCTGCATCATCTGTTCAAAACCGATGAGATGCTGGGGCCGATTCTCGCCAGCTGGCATAACCTCGCTTACTATCAGCAACTGATGCAGCGCATCCGCGATGCGATTTCCTCGCGCACGCTATCGTCGCTGGCCGCCGAACTGCGACGTTGGTGGGCCATGGGCGATATTGAACAGCGGTGAAACCTTAAGGAGACTGCCCAGTCTTACCTACGGTTCCTCCCCTGCGTGCCGCTCTTGGCACGTCTTGTTCTTCTCCTCCTGTCACAGACTCTGATCCGGTGGAACGGAAATCTGAACTTAAGCGCGCTAACAACTCTACAAACGACCCACCTTCATCCACATACACCGCACGATGCGCTGCCAGCACGCTCATCGCCGTGCGACCTGCCGCACCGGGATTTGCCAGTGCTTCTTTGATGATGGGTGATGTATGATTGGTGTCCCACGAAATAACCGTGAGGCCTCCGGGGTCAGGACGTCCTGCGTCTATGTCTGCTTTTCGTTTGGCGGCATGCTCCGCGTAAAGCCGCTCCAGCAAGGCCACAAAATTCGGGTGCCCTCCCGCTCGCTTGGGAAAGGGATACGCCTGCTGGGCTGTGATCGGCTCAACCATTGAGTATTGTACCCGCCCACCCCTTAATTTATGGTTAAATCCAGTCTTCTCGGCAAGCCCTGAGCGATAGTAACTGGCGGTGATGACTCCTTCGTCAACCCACCAACCGCTTGTTTTTTTCATGATTCTGTCGTCCGCGCGTCATCAAACCGTCATGTTGGCGTGCTACAATTCGGCTGTGTCAACATCACAAAAGGACATCGATGACACCTGCTGATCCAGATGAAACAACGGCGTTGGCAATTATTGACCAGACCATGATCAAGAACCTTGGCCTGATTGCCAACAATGCGCGCCCATATAATGGCGCCGCGATTGAATTGCGCAGGGGCGAGCCGATTCGTCAGGCGATCCAACAAAATTTGCGCGAGATGGGCATTCTGGGATTTAAGAGTTACCAGAATTTTCTGAACCATCAGATGTGGAATTCCGGCACCCATTCTATCATCCTGCAACAAACGCATCCCAATGTTGCGCTGGCATCAATTACCGATGAAGCCAGTTATCTGCGCTCTCTCACACCCACCATTCCCCCGCAGATACTGAAACTGACCGGCGCTAAAAGCGTGCCGCTGTGGCCCACAGAAATGAATGACTGCTACAATTTTCCGCCCGACACCGATACACAGAATCGCCGCCTCATTCAGCACGGCAATCACGCGATTATCATCAGCCGAGAGCCGCTGGCCATCACCATTCAGGAACTCAAGCTTCGTCATCAGCATACTCCGGAAATGGCAGAAGCCACACGTCAGCTCTATGCGCGCATCAGCGCCGCAGGTGGTACGCTGACCGATACAGCCGATGAAAATATTGGATTTGTCTGTGACGAGAACGGCCAGCCACTGCGTGATCTGCAAGGGCAACTGATGGCCAGAATGATTGATGTCGGCGCAGTAAAATGGCCAGAACGCGCTGCCAGTCAGTCGTCTACCCCGTTGCAACCCGATCTGGGTCAGGCGCCCGCTACCCATCAGGGTCATGCGCTTGATCGCTCCGAATTAGGGCCAGAGACAGGCTCAACATCTGGCAGAACCGGTAAGTAACCACCTCTAATATTGATGGAATCGTCATGTTGTAAATGGTTGGCGTCATCAAACCGTCACCTGAGGTTGCTATACCAAACCCCTTCAAGGATACCCGACCAGACGCTTTGGCCAACGCAGGTCATGCCAGCCAACCGCGCAGAAGCGCTGCTGAGTGATATCCCCAAACTGGAACAGGCCATCACCGCCCGCGCCCGCCAGCAGGATATACCCGCGGCGGAAGTGGCGCGATAACAACAGGTTAATAACCAGAAATCGTTGATTGACAAACCGTTCGTAAACCGTATGTTGCACAGCTCAAGAAACTATGCGAGGTTACGCATCGCTTGACAGTGTGATCTGGTAGCTCAGTCGGTAGAGCACCTGACTTTTAATCAGGTTGTCGCGGGTTCGATTCCCGCCCAGATCACCATTTATTCCCCGCATTTATAGTGAATCTGACGTGTGATCGGGCGATCAGGAATCGAACATTATAAGCGTCGCACGGCACAGCCGTGCAGATTCCCGCCCAGATCACCATTTATTCCCCGCATTTATAGTGAATCTGACGTGTGATCGGGCGATCAGGAATCGAACATTATAAGCGTCGCACGGCACAGCCGTGCAGATTCCCGCCCAGATCACCCTATTCACTGTCCAAACACACCCCACAACATCCTGATAATAAACTCTAAAAATCTTCATCAAAGCTTAACCCAACCCATTGGGTGCCAATGGTACAACCAATAAGGTTCACCCGTTACAGATTGGCGCTTATGGTTGATATTCCCCCGCTCACCCCACCCAAAGGCAAAGAGAAGGCTTTTGAGGATTTGATGAGTGCACTGGCCGCGCCCGGCGGTGGCGGTGCAGACATTAAAGCCATGATGGCCGAGCGGATCCGTAACACACTCCAGTATGGCACTGATAACACCGGCACGTATCATGCTGTTGGAATTTCATTAGACGGTAAACGCAGCACACACCCCATTCCTGTGCTTACCCCGCTGGTTGCATTCAGCCTCTTTCACCAGTTCCGTCTGGCAGGGCTGGGGGAGATGATTGAGCCGGTACTTCCTGTAACCATTGACGATGCGCTGGTAGCCAAATTGCAGGCCGCTTTTGATGACACTCACCCGCAACTCAAAGGTGAAACCGTCCCCATGGCACGAGTTCTGTTGAGTGGATTGCGCCACTCGCAACAGGCCATCTATAAGCAGGGCATTCTGATCTGCAATCCACAAGATGAAGATTTCCTCACCCGCGCCGTATCGATTCTTTCTGATGCTATTCCTGAGTTTCCACCCAAAGGAAACCTGCCGCTGGCAACGGCGCGCAGCAGCACGGATGCTGCCGGATACCATCGCCTGTTCATCGACGGGCAACTGCAAGATAATCTGATTTTATGCAGCCTGCAGCATGCGCTGGCCAAAAAGCTCACATCGCTCGAAGATCTGTTTAGAACCACCGGATACATGTCGTACGGCCATGGCATGAGCAATGGCGAATCATTCCCCAGCAACGCTTTTGGGCAAATCACCAGCGCGGCACAAAACGCGGCTGACCTGCATGCGGTACTCACCACACTGCCCATGGATGGTACCAAGCCTGTCGAAATCACCAAAGAACTCGCCCTGCAAATTTACCCAACCACGGGAACAAGTCTCAGCTATGAGCCGCGCGAGCTGGTGCTCTCTCACCTCAAAGGGCAATTTCCCGCTCTGGGAGCGGCCATTGAAAAAGCCAGCACGCGCCATCAGGACATACCAAGCACCCTGACCCTGATTCTTCCGCCTGAAGCACAGCGCCCCATCATGGAAACGCTGCTCAAGGCGCAGCAGCTGGCAAGCGTTAGCAAAACGGTCACGCCGGAAGCAGAAATGATCAAACGGCTGGGCGTTGCTCACGAATTGGCAGAAAAACAAATGCAAGACCTCAAGGGTTCAAGCGTCGGCGCACAACTGTTGCAAGGATATTTATCGCTTGAAGCGCTCAAGGGTCGCGTGGGCAAGACCGACCCCGCCTCCGGCGAGTTTCTCTATCCTAAATTGCATCATCTCTATGATTTATTGCAGCAGGATATTCTGGCACAGGCTTACGGGCATTCAGGCCCCGACCCCATGCTCGAGGTATTGAAAATGGCTGCACCCGATCTGGCCATCACCCCCGACCCCGCCACCGGAGCAGACACCATTGCTCCTGCCGAGCATGCCCGTGCATCCACAGTGCTGCGTGGCCTGCATGAACGGATCGATCAGGGCAAACTGGCAGAGGCAGAATCGCGTCTGGGAAGTATCGAAAAAAGACATACCCGCGCGCTGGATAAAGCAACCGCCCAAGCCGCCCAAGCCGCCGCCGACGCCGAACGTCAGGAAGGCACACGTGCTGCCGCCGAACGCGCCAGACGCGAAGCCGAGGCGCTGACCGCACGCACAGAAAAACTGAGAACCACTTATGGCCGCGATATGGATAATATCGCAGCGATTGAGCGACTGATTGATGATCGTCTGGGTGCCAACAAGTCCGGCAATGCGCTGGGAGATCGATATATTGAGAAAGAAGGGCATGTGCTCATCAACTGTGCCAGCGAAGATGAACGAGCTATGCTCAAAGACCTGCTGCGTGGCCTTGCCGGCAACAGCAAAGGATTCCTGATGGATATTGCCAATCCGGAAAAGACGCACGGCCTGAAAAACCCGCTGAAAGTAACCGATGTTGCGCTACTTAGAATACGGGAAAATATTGATGTCATACGCCAGCCTTACCATGACGCACTACAGGCAGTAACAGACGACCGGATGGATGTGGCAAAAACAAAAATGCAGGAAGCGTCTGAGTATCTGGCGGCAATGGAACTCAACCCCACGGCGCTGGCAGCGCTGGAACGCTCCGGCGGAAAGCAGGTCACCTGATGTGCGACGGTCGCAAGCGTGCTGATGGGCTAATGGGCTATTTCTGATGAGTGACTAAATCCCCAGATCATTCTCGGCGTCTCTTAACGAAGCCGCCAGACGCTGCTTCATCAGCGTGTCCAGATCCATGGGGAATGGTTTGTGAATCACGGTGGAGGGCTCGGCCTGCATGCCGACATGACGCTCTGGCTGATACCAGACCGGCGATTGTAGCAAGGCTTGCGTGAGTGGCATGGGTTGGCCATGATGCTGCACCGTCGTGTTCAGCGCACCGGTAGCACTGATGGCGCCATCACCGTTATCGAAGACATAGAAACAGCGTTTGTCTGCCAGCTCGACCAGTCGGCCGCCCTCTTTGTTGCGATCTTTGGCCATCACGGTTTCGCCTTGCGGCGTGCGGTTCCCTGTCAGCACTTCGATGAATTGCCGCAGATCGACCGGAGTACCTTTCATTGGAATATGCTGGAGCTCATTTGACCCTTTGGGTGCCACGCCAGCGATTTCTTCCAGCGGCACGCCGGCAATTTTGGTCAGGGTTTCAAACAGAAAATCCTTGCAATTGGTCGCCGCGCGCGGACGCGACCGCGGATCACGGCCAAATTCCGTTGCGCTGGTGGTGACATCGCCGCGGGGCCTGCCATCAAAATCGATAGGTTGCACGCCACGGCGCTCCATCCCCGGCACCACATCCACACTGGGTGCGCGATAATAGAATCCGTTGCGCCCATCTCGAATTTGCGCGCGCACTTCGTCAAGCGCCTCGGTCATCAGTCTCGCGCTTTCATCGGAAATAGGGAAAAAGATCGCGCGGTCCGCCTGAATAAAATGCTCGGTCGGCAGCGTCATACCAAACTTCTCATTCCACCAGTCGCGCACCGTTTTGCCATCAAAATCAATCGGCGTGAAATCAACTGCCTTGCCCGTATCATCCAGCTTATAAATGGCCCCCAACACGTGATACTCATTCCCCATATGTTTGGAGAGAATACCGAAGATGTGTTTGTGGGATGCGTGCGTCATGCCATCATCAACGCCGAACCGGCGTGCCTGTGCGGGTAATTTCGCCACGCGTCAGCACATGGGTGACGGCGCTGGCAAAGGTTGCTTCATAGAGGGAGTGACGGCCATCTTCGCCAAATAGTTTCAGCATGCTGCCCACGATGGTTGAGACATCGCGAGCGGTTGGCTCTTTTAGGGTGACTAGCTTAGCCCCACCAGCGTCCAGGATTTGATCCGCCGTGCCTTGCCCCGTCACTCTAGCCGAGACGGCCCGTTGATCAGCGGGTATGGCAACATCCAGCGCCATGCCAATCAATCGTGGATCGCCTGGATTGGTAGCATTCCACCGCGAGGTTAGCGCCAATGAGGATTCCGGCGTCGTTGATACTCTGGCATAGGCCACCTGCCCCATCAATCCAGCCGCTTCCTGAAACACCTTCAGATGACGTGTGCGCAATGCCTCATCCACCCCACCATCCGGCCCGGTTGCTAGGCGCGTGGCCAGCGCCAGCAATGTGGCTGGCGACGTGTCTTTCATGTCTGATACGCCGGTCATGTTGTCTCTCCTAAGCGCTGTAGCTAACTAACGCCGAACCGGCGTGCCAGTACGCGCGATTTCACCACGAGTCAGCACATGGGTGACGGCGGCAGCAAATTTTGATTCCACCGGATTAAAATGATAGTCTGACCCAAATATCCCCAGCATATTACCCACGACGCTGGCAACCTGACGATTTGCATCAGTTGTGAGCGGAAAAGGACGTGGATCGGTCATCGCTATTTCCCGTGCCCTATCTTCTCTGGGCGCCTCAGGCGCAACCATCACGTTAGCTGGCTTTCCGTTAGCCAGTTTTGTGGTGTAATCGTAAGGCAGATGCGCCCGCAAATTCATGCCTTCTAATGTAAAATTGTCAGGTTTCGTGGATACCCAATCTGAAGTCAACGCGTAATAGCTGCCATAACTGCCCGCATGCTGTCTGGCAACCCGCACGGTTTTCACCTCGTCCATCAGCTGTGCAGCGGCAGTAAATGTTGCCAAATGTTGATCGCGCAACGCCGTGTTCACCACATTATCTGGCCCTGTTGCCAAGCGCGTAGCCAAAGCCAGTAATGTTTCTGGCTTTACATCTGTCATATGTGCGAGTTCGTCTGCCATACACCTCTCCCGTGATGCGATTACTGGTTTGATTATAGCCAGTTATGCACCCAAGCGGTGTGACGTTTTGGTGACATTTACAAGGGCAGATATCTGCCTCTACCTATTGATTATGAATAATAATATCAACTTATACATTCAGGTCGATCAGCGGTTGGGTATAGGCGCTGTCGGTACTGACGATTGAGATCACGCTCTCAGTGACATTGAACGCATTATTGATGGTCAGCGAATGGCCGCCACCAAAATCAAAAATCAGATTGCCGCCCATGCTTTGAGCAATCTCCATTACCTCTGCCGGCGTGGTACCGGTATTATCAATCCCGACAATGCGGTCACCATCGGCCACGTTGAAATCATAGATCACCACCGCACCAGCAAATTTGCCAAAAACAAAGGTGTCTGCCCCATTGCCGCCAGTCAGCGTATCATTGCCGGAACGGGTGAGGATAATATCGTTGCCATCGCCACCATCCATCATGTCATCGCCAATGCCGCCTTCAAAGGTGTCGGCGCCCTCATTCCCCTGCAAGGTGTCATTGCCACCATTACCGATTAGCACGTCATTGCCAGTGCCGCCTTCTAAATAGTCGGCGTTATCATTCGGGTGACGCAAGCCGCCACCGCCACACAGCACATCGTCGCCATCCTGCCCAAACACAGAGTCATTGCCCAGACCACCCCAAATGGTATCGTTGCCGCTATCGGCGCTATTGAAGGGGCCAAAGCCGCCATAGAGCGAATCATTACCGGCATTGCCATAAATTTTATCGGCACGGTGGTCGCTGGAGCTGCTGATGCTGTCCCCATCCATATCGCCATAAATCGTATCGGCACTGTCTTCACCGTCAGCAATGGCGCGGCCACCAAAAATGGTATCATTGCCCACATCGCCCACAATAAAATCAGATCCCAGACCACCAGACACGGTGTCATCGGCGTTGGTGCCGCCCACCATGGAGTCATCGCCTGAAGTGCCAGTAAGACTCAGCAGGTTTTTTACAGTAACGGTGCGTCCCAGAATCGTTGACATGTCAGACTTCCTTCCTTGCGAGTAGCAATCATGATGTTATCGGTTTGTTACTGTTGTAGCAGCAAGAGGTTAATCTTCCGTAAAAGCCCCTGTTTTACCGCCCTTAAATATTACAAAATATTTCAATAAAATCGCGAAGGGTTTGGCGCAGGGCATCCGTAATAAGGGCATCGATACCAAGAATCGATAATGAAATGAAACATTCTAAGGAGAATTTATATGAAACGCATTACCCTTTCTATCCTCGCTTTGAGCCTCATCAGCAACGCTGCTTTTGCTGCTGACACCAAACCTGCCGAAGCAACCAAACCGGTTGTTCAGGCAGAAGCTACCAAAGGTGGCGAAACCAAAGCTCCTGAGCACAAAGACGTGAAAAAAGAAGAAAAGAAAGATGAGAAGAAAGTAGAAACGCCTGCTTCTTCTACGTCTGGTAAGTAAGCTTTGATCGTCGGGTTAGTACCACTCCCCCGATAGCTTGGAAGGCTGCCACACCCCCGTGGCAGCCTTTTTTGCGCCTGCGTAAGGCCCTTCACTTTTCAGCCCTCTCGTGCTACAACCCTTGCATGGCTCAGATTTCTATCATCATTCCGTGCTTCCACGCTGAGCTATACCTAACACGAGCATTAAAAAGTTTGCTATCCCAAACCTTTCACGACTGGGAAGCCGTTATCGTTAGCGACGATGGCGTCGATTACCGTCTTATCGTTACAGCACAGGGGCTTTGTGATCCCAGATTTGCTTTCACTTCAACCGGCCAAATAGGACTTGGCCCTGCCAAAGCCAGAAATGCAGGCATCGCGGTTGCCCAATCGCCGTTAATTGCGCCACTGGACATGGATGATGCGCTGGCACCAACCTATCTTGAAACTCTGATACCGCTAACGCGCCAGCACGGGTTCGTGTTTGCTCACTATGCTTATCTCGATGACAAGACAGATGCACCGATTGATCCAGCCTTCAAGCCTTTGGTGCCAGAAGGGACACTCAGCATACAACACCTGCCTCTGGCATTGCTTTGTCACACGCATGTCTGCGTTTTGTATGATCGTGAATGCATCCCCATCACCTACCGGACTGATATGCCCTTATGCGAAGACACACTCCTGCCGTTTCAGGCCTATGAATATGTAGACACGATTTATAAAAGCAATGCCCCGCTCTATCATTACTATCGGCGATACGGCTCCATTACGCAAAGCCCCGATACGTTCCAACGCTATGTCGCTGCCAAGCAGATGCTAATTCGAGCCATAGAAGATAAAACGCTGTTGCAGCGCCATCCCTCCATTGCACGTGTGGCACTAGACTACCTAAACTGTTCGCTGGAAGCGGAGAAGGCTTATGGTCAAGCCATAAAAGACGGGCAGAATGTGAGCTTTATTTCATTCAACACCCAGCGCTGGATCGACCGGTTCGCCGCCGCCTCTTAAGTCTGCACACCCAGTGCTTCGGTGGGAGCTGCGGCAAGGCGCTCCACCGAGAGTCGGGCTGCGGCAATCTGCGTTGAAGGCGCAGACGATGCCACCACGTCACGCGCAGGTTCGGGCGATTTAACAGGAATCGCATATTCCGGCAGCGCAATGCGGTGATAGCGATAAAGATCATGCACCAGCTGATTATAGATTTTGCCATATTCCAGATTGCTGGTGTCTTTGAAATGTGTTTTCAGATACGCCGCAGTATCTGCCACCAGTTGCGGCAGTTTTTCCGGTGCCACGCGTGACAAGCCTTCGGTAATATGCGCGTTGATGTCTTCCAGATCGGCAGCACGCGTGCCATAAGGCGCGGTGTAGCGGATCAACAGCCCCGATGTAAACAGCAAGCCACCAATACCGCCAAACCAGTCACGGCTGGTAAAGGCCTCGCTCTTCATCGCATCGGGCACGTAAGGTGCCTGCTTTTTGAAATCGATTTTCGGCTTGCCATCCGGCGAGGCTTTAAGTCCCTCATAGGCCAGCGCCAGTGCGGCTCCGGCTTCAATGGCAGAGCTGAGCTTGAAACAGGTATTCTCGCGGAAACTATCGATAGCATCGGGCTCTACCGGATGGTACGGATCCGGCACCTTGGAAAACAGGGCAATGGTTTTGCCAACCAGATAGGCAATGCCGGAATAGAAAATAAACTGCTTGGGGTTTTTCGCTTTATCAACCACCTCGGAGAATGATTTTCCGGCTTGATAGTCTCTGTATGCCGCCCCCCATTTTGTCACCGGAAAGGCCAGACTGATCGACCCCAGATAGCGCAGCCCCACCTCACCAATCGTCACCGAATTCTTTTTCATGAAGAGATTGAAGCGATCACCCAGCGTATTGGGGCCATTATCCTCATAAGGATCTACCTGCTTGTGATCGCGATGCACTTCCGGTGCACTCATGCCGTCAGGCAAATAAGGGGCAATCTGCTCGTTAAAGGATTCTTTGATATAGCGCGTGCGGTGCTCGTCTTTGAGCTCCTCGGCACCAAACACCACATTGGTCATATTCGCGGCCAGATTGGTCACAGCAAAGCCCATCACCGCCGCGTCAATCCCGCCCTTGGCATATTGTGCCGACAGCAACTGCAATACCTGCCCGACATTGCTCAAATTTCCGCGCCATTGCCAGGGTTCAAATTTCTCCGGCTCTTTGTAAATGCTCAACGTTTCGCCGCGCTGCTTGAACAGCACCTGCAACTGCTCGGCAGTTTTGGCACCATGCGTCACCAGCATCACCTTGCCATCCACCGATGTGCGGCTGACAAGCGTCTGCCCCACTTCTGGTGAAGACAGCCAATTCATCACGGCGGCTTCGGCTTTGGCGTCACGCAGCTGAATAAAGGTACAATTGCCATAACCCACCGGAGAAAACTCTACGGTATCAATGGGAGAATTCGCGCGCGTTGTCTTATAAACCGTCATGTCCGCTGTCGCATATATCCTTGTTGCTTGCCTCATGTTTGGAACGGCTGACACACGGTCGCACGTCCCCATTCAGAGGATTTTCCACCCTTTCATTGTAAGGGTTTTGCCATGGGCCATAAAGCAACGTTGTGTGAATCTTTTGTGTCAGCGCACTGATTTTCTGCGATAAATTTATATTGCATTGCAACAAGTTATGAAAGTTGTCCCGCCGCTTTTCTGTGGACTTTATGGCCAAATCCTCCATAGTGCTTGGCCTTGGCGGGCAAAATATTGCCTGCCGCAAATAATAAATCGGGAACAAAAGGGTGCGCGGTATGAAGTGGCTATCCAAGCTGTATGTGCAAGTCATTCTGGGGATGCTGCTGGGTATTGGGTTTGCCTATCTGTGGCCCGAATCTGGCGTAGACATGAAGCCGCTGGGCGATGGATTCATCAAACTCATCAAGATGATCATAGCGCCGATTATTTTCTGTACGGTGGTGACCGGTATTGCGCATGTAGGCGATATTCGCCGCGCGGGCAAACTGGGGTTGAAGGCGCTGATTTACTTTGAAGTCGCCACTACCATTGCGCTCATTTTAGGGCTGGCAGTGGGCAACATCAGCAATATGGGCGCTGGCATGCACATCGACGCCGCCACGCTGGATACCAAAGCACTCGATGCCTATACCCACGGCGCCGGCAATGCCGCCGCAAGCAAAAGCACAGTCGATTTTCTGCTGAATCTCATCCCGCAGAGTTTTCTGGCCGGTCTGGTGAATGGCGACCTGCTGCAAACGCTGACCGTTTCAATTCTGTTTGCGTGGGCCACCATGGGACTCAAACCGGAGCATCGCGAGCCGATTCATCAGGCCATTGATGCGCTGTCGCACGCCTTTTTCCGCATCGTCAATATTGTGATGCATCTGGCCCCCATCGGCGCGTTTGGCGCCATTGCCTACACCATCGGCAAATTCGGCATCGCCAGCATCGGTTCACTGGCCGAATTCATGGGCTATTTTGCCCTGACCTGCCTTGGTTTCATTGTGTTCGTGATCGGGCCGGTGATGCGGTTTACTACCGGACTCAGCCTCTACCGCCTCATCCTCTATATCCGCGAAGAACTGCTGATTGTGCTGGGCACGTCATCATCCGAGTCGGTGTTGCCGCAGCTGATGCAGAAAATGCGCCATTTGGGCTGCGAGCGTCAGGTGGTGGGCATGGTGCTGCCCACCGGCTATTCCTTCAATCTCGATGGCAGCTCCATCTATTTCACCATGGCAATTGTGTTTCTGGCCAATGCGACCGGCGTACATCTGAGTCTTGCCGAGCAGTTCAGCATCCTGCTGCTTATGCTCATCACCTCCAAAGGTTCCGCCGGTGTCACCGGATCGGCCTTCATCGTTTTGGTGGCAACCATGAGCGCAGTGGGCACGATTCCCGTATCCTCCGCTGCGATTATTCTGGGGATTGACCGCTTTATGTCTACCTTGCGCGCCTTTGCCAACATGATTGGCAACTGCATTGCCACCATCACCATCGCCCGCTGGGAAAATGAGCTGGATATCCCCCGCGCCCGCGATGTGCTGGCCGGAAAGCCGGTGCCTGAACTGGATTAAGATTGTAAGACAATCGGCTTTTTTATCTTTGTCGTCATGAAACCGTCATCTGCGCCTGATAGGATGTAGCTTGCCGCGTCCTGTTTTACAGGCGTGAGCACGGGAAACAAAACAGGTGCACGGATGGCGACGCTCGACTACCCCATTGATGAAAATGGTGACCTGATACTCAAACTGACGCCGCAGCGTGAGCATGGCGTGGTGAAGGCGCAGTTGATCTCGCGCTATGCCCCCCAAAATAGCCAACTGATCAACCATATCCTGCCGCTGCTGCGCTTTAGCACCACCCCCATTTCGTCCATGAATCCAGACCGGCCACCGCTGCAGGGCATGACACCGTCTTCGGCTGACTTTGAGATCCGCATACCGGATCGCGACCCTCATCTGAACCTTTATATCAATGGCGTACCATTCAAAACATTTGAACTGAAGGGCGATCATATTGAGGCTGCGCCCGATGGCCCCAATCGCAAACTCACTGTCTTTGAAACGCGCATGATTGGGCGCGCCCCGCAAACGCTGATTCCGCTGCCCAACCCCAAAAGCCGCGATCGGTTACATCTGCCCTCTCATGCCGCCATTAAACACTATACGCCCATCACCGATCTGCATACGCATCTGTCCGGGCAAGTCTCTTCGCATGATCTGATTCAGATCGGCCTGCGTCATCACACGCTCTATCCGGTGTCTGCGCTCAAAAAACTTGGCCTTGCTTATCCCGAAGACAAGCTCACCGATATGAAGCGGATGGTCTTTCTACCCACGGCGCATCTGGATACCTCTACCGCCAAGACCGAACCCGCCGTCCAGCTGAGCGATTTAAGCCCCGACGTACTGGCACGTCTGGAACAGGCGATGAGCCTGTCTCCGGAGAATCAAAGCACCTATCAGGATATGGAAGTGTGCTATTATCTGCGCGAGCCCTTCACCAAGAATCTGGATGTGTTGCCCGATATTCTGCGCAAGGTTGCCCAAGAATATCAGAAGCAGGGCGTGCAATATGCCGAGCTTTCCACCAATTCCGTCACCGATCCCAAATGGCTGAAGGTGATTCATGATGTCATGCCTGAAATTGAGCAAGAAACCGGCGTGGCCTTGCGTTTTCTGGCCGGTATTCCGCGCAATCTGAACGATCAGGCAATTTTGGAGCGCATTGAGAAATTCAAGCGTGCCGCGGCTAGCCCCTACATTGTGGGCGTGGATGTGCTGGGTTACGAGATGAACAAAACCTCCCATCTGCAAAGCCATCTGGAAAATCTGGCCGCCTGGATAAGAGACAACGCGCCACACATGGTGTTGCGCATTCATGCCGGCGAAAACCCGAAGAATTTCGATAATGTGCGCGAATGTCTGGATCTGGCGGAACGCTACGGTATCCGGATGCGTATCGGCCATGCCGTGTATGGCATTGACGATGCCACCATTGAACGCGCCCGTAGGCTGGGAGAAAACCAGCAGTTGATGCTTGAGTTCAACCCCGACTCCAACATGGCCAACAACAATATCGACTTCCCGCATGAAATTCCACTGCTCAATTTCATCCATCGCGGCGTGCCGGTGGTGTTGTCATCAGATGGCGCAGGTATTTACCGCACCTCACCACAGCAAACCATGATGGCGGGGCGTTTCTGCGGGGTCACGCCGGAAGGATCCATCAATATTTATACGATAGAGCTCAGCCATATCGCCGAACAGGTGCATATCTTTTCCAGAAAAATGCATCAACTGCCCAAAGATTTCTTTGAATCGCTGGAAGCGCCCATGCCTGTTTTTCCACCCATGAATGGTAGCGCCGTCCGTCCGGTGGATCATGTGGGTGAATGCCCCACCCCTCCGGCGTATCTGGGAGACATTGTCGAGCTGCGGCATAAAACGCCCATTCTGATCGCCGGAGCCGCCGGTAGCAGCTGGAATATGATTTCACCCGCAGCACAGACCGAGGTGATGGTTGGATTGCGCGGGCTACTGGACCATTGCGACCCCGACAAAGTCTGTTTTGTCACCGGCCGCACCAAAGATCGCGGTATTGGCGAAGAACTGCGCAAGGCCATTGCCGACTATAACCGCACGCATGAGAAAAAATTCCACTATGTCCTGATGGAAGCGGAATCCAAATCCGTTCCGCTATGCCCACCGGAAGGCATCAGCCATATCGTGCATCTAAAAACACCATTGGTGTATTTACCGCATGCCATGGTCAGCGAGATCAAAGAAAATGGCGGTATCGCGCTGTATATCGGCGGCAAGGCCTTCACCAGCGATTTTATTCTGGAATCGCAGCAGGCCGGACTGCCCTTTGGCCTGATGGTGGGGGATGGTATTCAAGGCGCTTCTGCGGCCAAAGCAGCCATTTATCCCGGCCATCTGCCAGTAGCCGATGTGATCAGCGGTGCGCCGAACACCAAACCGGTGAAAGGCGGGATTATCCAGCATTTCGAGGGCGCCTATGGCATGCTCAAATGCGTGCATGATCTGTTTGAGCGCTCCCCGCATCACTCGATCGAAAACATCCTCACCATGCCCACCGAAGCGGCATTTTCCGACGATGCGCGAGTGCTACGCCACGAGTTGACGCGCAACGCCGCCACCAGCACACGCAGCGCCTGATTTTTTGCCGCTTTGTCATCAAATTGTCATGTTGCGATGGTAAACTCAGAGAATATAAAAACCATAGTGATGAAACGGAGAGAGCAATATGTGTACCAGTGGATGCGGCGGTGAAAGCGAAATTCCCCTCAAGGCAGGCGATGTAGCAACGGTTGCGCGGGCGAACGAGGTCATTCGTGCAGCAAATCCCGGCGCTGACAATCCACCACTCCTTACCGCATCTGACGATGGCAGAACCGCTCGTTTTCCGTTGGCAGATAATCAAAGAATCGAATCAGCACTTAGAGCAACTGGTGACAAAGATTTGATGGCCCTGGCCGGATTGGTTGCCGACCGCCATGCGCAAGAGCTGGCATCCAAACAGGGACTTTCCTTAGCAGGAACTCACTATAAACCCGGTATCAGCACCCTGCTCTTTACAGGAATGCCAAGAACACAGGGTCCCATTTCAATTTAATGTGATGCTTACACCAGCCGCAACTGCGGCCCGCTATGGGCTTCAGCCGGTGCATTCAATGTCAGGTCCGCCGCCTTGGCAATATCGGACGCATCATTATCCTGCCATTTGAGTTCCAGCGATGATTCCAGCAGCAATTGCGCGCGGGCGCGCGCCTCGTCGCTGCCTTCGGCAATCAGCAACTTCGCCAGACCGTTGAGTGCCACCACATTGGTGTCATTGGTCATAGCCAGCGTTTCTTCATAGAGCGCCCGCGCTCGATGCGTCTGCCCCAGTTCCAGCAGCAACCGCGCCAGACTGTTGCGCGCCGGTATATGCGTGGGCAGCGATTCATAGGTCGCCTGCGCGCCTGCCACATCGCCCTGTTTCCATTGCAGCTTGCCCCGCACCGTCAACAGATAGGGATTGCAGGGATCTTCCAGCAGTCCTTGCGTAAGCACGGCATAGGCTTCTTCAAACCCATGGCGCAGGATCAG